>Ga0247608_10004702_pt1 | contig 15107 bp, 9 predicted proteins | sample 176DNAGHGlowgp2_FD_193490 | JGI IMG/M metagenome (GOLD analysis project Ga0247608, IMG submission 193490) | Sheep rumen microbial communities from Palmerston North, Manawatu-Wanganui, New Zealand - 1766 DNA GHGlow gp2 | ecosystem: Host-associated > Mammals > Digestive system > Stomach > Rumen ...
CACCCTTCAGCGACAGCGCCGACGTCAATGGCGACAAGCAGGTCGACGTGGGCGACGTCATGGCCATCATCAACATCATGGCCGGCAACTGACCGACAGCAACTGTAGAAAAAGGAAGGTCTGGAATGATTTCCAATTAATTAGCCGAAAGCTTTACGCTTTCGGCTTTTTTACGTTTCTTTGCCGACAGTATTCAGGCGCACGCGCGAACAGGGTGAAGCATCGTCGAAGTCAGGAAGGCACCGGGAAACCTATTCCCGGTATCTTTCGTACTCATTATGGGGACAGAAGGCGTGCTCTGGCCTTCGGTCGAAAGTACTCACGTTTGGAAAAACACAAATAAATTTGCATTTTCGCTCACTTATTCGTACCTTTGTGGCCGATTATGGCAGAAAGCAATTTCGTTGACTATGTGAAGATACTGTGTCGCTCGGGCAAGGGCGGCAAAGGAAGTATGCACCTCAGACACGTAAAGTACAATCCCAACGGCGGCCCCGACGGCGGCGACGGTGGGCGGGGCGGCAGCATCTACCTGCGCGGCAACCACAACTACTGGACGCTGCTCCACCTGAAGTATGAGCGACACATCTTTGCCGAGCATGGCGGCAACGGCGGACGCGACAAGTGCCACGGCACCGATGGCAAGGATGTGTACATAGACGTGCCCTGTGGCACGGTGGTATACAATGCCGAGACGGGCAAGTATGTGTGCGACGTGACCTACGACGGGCAGGAGGTGCTGCTGCTCAAGGGCGGACGCGGTGGACTGGGCAACTTCCAGTTTCGCTCAGCCACCAACCAGGCTCCACGCTACGCCCAGCCGGGCGAGCCCATGCAAGAGATGACCATCATCCTTGAACTGAAGCTTTTAGCCGACGTTGGCCTGGTGGGCTTCCCCAACGCCGGCAAGTCGACGCTGGTGTCGGCGCTGAGCAATGCCCGCCCCAAGATAGCCAACTATCCGTTTACGACTATGGAACCCTCGCTTGGCATCGTGGGCTATAGGGACGGCAAGTCGTTTGTCATGGCCGACATTCCCGGCATCATAGAGGGTGCTGCCGAGGGCAAGGGCCTGGGGCTGCGCTTCCTGCGCCACATTGAGCGCAACTCGCTGCTGCTGTTCATGGTGCCAGGCGACACCGACGACATACGCCGCGAGTACGAGATACTGCTTGGCGAGCTGGGCAAGTTCAATCCCGAGCTTTTAGACAAGCACCGCGTGCTGGCTGTGACCAAGAGCGACCTCTTGGACGAGGAGCTGATGGACATGCTGCGCGAGGGGCTGCCTGGCGACGTGCCCGTGGTGTTTATCTCAGCCGTCACTGGCTACCATCTCGGCGAGCTTAAGGATATGTTGTGGCGCGAACTCAACGCCGAGAGCAACAAGCTTGCAGCCATCACCACCAGCGAGACACTCGTCCATCGCGACAAGGACATGAGCCATTTTGCCGACGAGTTGGCCGACGAGGGCGAGGATGAGGAAATAGAAGTGGTGGACATGGAGGATGTCGATGACCTGGACTATCTTGAGTGCGATGACGATGGAGAATAGGCAAGAGTCAGGCCGACACTATACCTATTATATATATATAGGTCTGCGACAATCACTGCTTGTTTTCGCGCTGGCCATGGCGATTGCCTCCGTGCGTGCGCAGACAGTCTTCTCGCCGATGGAGCAGCAGTCTATCAGCGTGGATACGCCCCGGCTGTTTGAGCTGTCGGACTCGTTCACCATCGATTTCAGCTACTACAAGCCAGAGCAGTTCAGCTTCCCCTTGCCCGTTGGCAAGGCCGAGGCGGGCAAGGACTACAACATAGAGATAGTTTCGTCGAAAGGCGATGCCGTGAAGTCCATGTTCGACGGCACGGTGCGCCTGTCGCGCAGCCACAAGGACTTTGGCAACGTCATCGTGGTCAGACACAACAACGGCCTTGAGACCGTCTACGGACGCAATGCCCAGAACCTGGTGCAGTCGGGCCAGAAGGTGAAGGCCGGACAGACCATAGCCATCGTTGGCGGCGACGACGAGCGTGCCTACTGCGAGTTTGCCATCATGGTCAACGGGCGACGCATCAATCCCGGCATCATCGTGGGGCTGAAGAGCCACAGGCTGCTGAAGCAGACGGTGATGTGTAAGCGCGAGGGCTATCGCATAGCCGTGAGCGTGGTGGAGCCAGACCCGTGGACCGACCGCCACCTGGCCACCAAGCGTGGCAGCACAGGCTTGGAGTCGAGCGACCCCTTTGCCGGGGGCAGCAAGTTCACGCTCAACCTGGCCAGCATAGGCAAGGAGGAATGGAACTACCCACTGCCCGGTGCCAAGGTGATAAGCCCCTTCGGGGCACGCGGGGGACGCCGCCACACCGGCACCGACCTTAAGACGAAGCCCAGCGACGGCATACTGGCAGCCTTCGACGGCGTGGTTACCATGTCGCAGCCCTACAGCGGCTACGGCAACTGCATCGTCATACGCCATCCTAACGGCTTGGAGACGCTCTACAGCCACAACGCGAGAAACCTGGTCAAGGTGGGCCAGCATGTGAAGGCCGGCCAGAAGATTGCACTTACTGGGCGCACGGGGCGTGCCACCACCGAGCACCTGCACTTCGAGGTGAGGGTGAAAGGCCGGCCCTACAACTCCAGCCTCATCTTCAACCATGTGAGCCACCAACTGCGTCGCGACAAGATCACGTTTACCAAGGGCGGGCACGCCACCGTTGGCAAATAATTGTCGGAGAGAGGAAAAAAGTAAGAAATTGTAACGCTTATATCGAAAAATATGCGTAATTTTGCACGCGAATAATCAACCTTCGGTCGAGGAGCAATCCAACGCTGAGCATTATTAATTTAAAAAGCAAGTTTTTATGCAGAAAAGATTGTTCTTTCTGGTGGCTATGCTGTTGACGCTTTCGCTAACGGTCATGGCACAAATCACAACATCAAGTATGGCAGGCAAGGTGACCGTAGAAGCAACGGGCGAAGAGGTCATTGGTGCCACGGTGCAGGTTGTGCACGAGCCTTCTGGCACTCGCTACAACGCAGTAACCAACGCCAACGGGCGCTTTGCCATACAGGGTATGCGCACGGGTGGCCCCTATTCTGTGACCGTGAGCTACATAGGCTTCCAAACCAAGACGCTCAAGGGCATTGTGCTACAGCTGGGTGAGACTTACAACCTGGCCGTGTGGATTACTGAGGATGCCAACGAGCTGAGCGAGATTGTCATCAGCGGCAAGGCCACCAAGTTCACGGCCGAGAAGACTGGTGCGTCGACCAATATCAGCAATGCCCAGCTGTCGACCATGCCCAACATCGACCGCAGCATAGCCGACATAGCCAAGCTCTCGCCATACGCCAACGGCATGAGCTTTGCCGGCAGCGACGGCCGCTCTACCAACTTCACCATCGACGGTGCCAACTTCAACAATAACTTCGGACTCACCGACAAGCTGCCAGGCGGCGGCAACCCCATCTCGCTCGACGCTATTGAGGAGGTGCAGGTGGTGGTGGCTCCCTTCGACGTGCGCCAGACCAACTTCATCGGCGGTGGCATCAACGCCATCACCAAGTCGGGAACCAACACGTTCAAGGGCACGGCATACTCCTACTACCGTGACCAGGGTCTGCGAGGCAACCGCATAGACCAAGAAGACCTGGGCACCCGCCCCGACGAGCAGAAGACCATCTACGGCCTCACCTTCGGTGGCCCCATCGTCAAGGACAAGCTCTTCTTCTTCGTCAGCTACGAGGGCGAGGCATCGCCTGGCCAGGCTGTGCGCTACCGCGCTGCCGACGACCTCATGGGCGAGGAGGGCGGCACGGGCTTAGTGTCGCGCACGAAGATGTCCGACATGCAGCGTGTGTCCGACTTCGTTCGCTCGAAGTACGGCTACGACCCTGGCTCCTACACCGACTACCCCGCCGACGAGTCGAACTACCGCATCCTGGGCCGCTTAGACTGGAATATCACCGATGCCCATCACCTCTCGCTGCGCTATAACCACACCAAGAACCTCACCTGGTTTGGCCCCAACGGCAACTCCTCAGACACTGGCTACCGCCTGAACGGTACCTACCGCGTGGGCAACCAGTCGATGGCCTTCGCCAACTCCATGTACTCCATGGAGAACAAGGTGCAGTCTGTGGCTGCCGACCTGCACAGCCGCTTCGGAGAGAAGATTTCCAATCAGCTGCTCTTCACCTACACCAACATCCGTGACATGCGCAGCACCAACTCCTCAGAGTTCCCCTTCATCGACATCATGGCCGGCCAGGATGCCGAGGGCAAGCAAATTATGGAACCCTACATGTCGCTGGGCTATGAGCTGTTTACCTACAACAACGGCGTGAAGAACAAGATAACCAACATTACCGACAACTTCACACTCTATCTGGCCAGCCACAAGATTACCGCCGGACTGAGCTTTGAGCACCAGGTAGCCAACAACGCCTACATGCGCAATGGTACGGGCTACTACCGCTACAATAGCGTCGACGACTTCATCAACCAGGCTCGCCCCGAGTCGTTTGCCTTGACCTACGGCTTCAACGGCGTGAAAAACCCCAACGCCCAGGTGAGGTTCAACCAGTTTGGCTTCTATGCCCAGGATGAGTGGAACATCACCGACAGGTTTAAGCTCACCTATGGCATTCGCTTCGACAACTTGAGCTATAACAGCAGCGACCTGCAGCGCAACGATGCCATCTATGACCTCACCTTCCGCGACGGGCTGAAGATAGACACTGGCAAGTGGCCTAACAGCAACATGCAGATCTCGCCCCGCTTAGGCTTCACATACGATGTCTTCGGCAACAAGGTGCTCAAGGTGCGGGGCGGTACTGGCATCTTCACTGGCCGTCTGCCCCTGGTGTTCCTCACCAACATGCCTACCAATGCCAACATGGTCCAGAACTCGGTGACCTATACCACAAGCTACAAGAACGGACAGCCCTCTGGCCAGTACAACGAGAACCTCGACAAGTTTGTTGGTGGCATAATGACCAACGTCGACGAGATGGTGAGCAAGCTCGGCCTGCCCACCACCATCGAGAAGCATGTGGCCAGCAACAAAATCTCGGGCGTGGCCAGCGACTTCAAGATGCCTCAGGTGTGGAAGTCTTCGATAGCCGTCGACTGGCAGATTCCCACCCCATTCCCCTTCACAGCTACGGCCGAGTTCATGTACACCAAGAACATCAACGCCGTCACCATCGACAACATCAACATCAAGAACCCTGACGGATGGGAGCGCTTCAACGGTGCCGACAACCGTCTCATCTATCCCGCTGACTACCGCGTGACAGGCAAATCCAACGCCGTGCTGCTGAAGAACACCTCCAAGGGCTATGGCTACAGCTTCAACCTCACCTTCAACCTCACGCCCGTGGAGAACCTTAACATCATGGCCGCCTATACCCACACAGAGCAGAAGGAAGTGTCGGGCATGCCCGGCAGCGACCCCATCTCTACCTGGCAGAACCTGAACACCATCGATGGTCCTAACTTCGCCACGGTGCAGCGCTCGCAGTATGTGATTCCCGACAAGGTCATCGCCTCGGTGGGCTACTACATCCCCTTCACCCACAAGAAGCTCGTGCGTGGCACCCACCTCAACCTGTTCTACAGCGCCTATTCCGACCACGGGTTGAGCTACACCTACACCAACGACATGAATGGCGACGGCATCAGCAACGACCTGATGTATATCCCTGCTAACGACAGCGAGATAAAGCTGGGCTCCCTCAAGGACGGCCAGTTCGTGGACAACCCCGAGATGCGCGCTGCCTTCTGGAACTACGTCAACAACGACAAATACCTCAAGAAGCACAAGGGCCAGTATGCCGAGGCTTACTCCGCACACACTCCCTGGGTGCAGCGCTTCGACTTCCGCATAGCCGAGGACTTCTGCTTCAAGGCGGGCAAGATAGACCACAAGTTCCAGGTGAGTCTCGACTTCCTCAACGTGGGCAACATGATAAACTCGTCGTGGGGCGTGTCGCATATCTCCACCTCTACTGGCAACAACACCTACGCCAAGATTCTCAAGTATGAGGGTCGCGACAGCAGCAACTCCCCCGTGTTCTCTATGGCTAAGAATGGTGGCGAGTATGCCACCCAGCCCTACGAGACCTACAAGAACTACGAAGACTGCTGGAAGCTGCAGGTGGGCATCAAGTACTTCTTCAATTAAGCAAAGCTTGGCTTCAACATTATAGCCTAAAAAAAACCGAAAGATTTTGTTCTTTCGGTTTTTTTATGTATATTTGCAGCCATAAGACGGAAGTGCTGCGACTGAACAGCTGGTACGACTGTCAAGTCGCACCAAAAACGAAAAAGGAGACAAATGATTATAGCCAATCCAATTTACGATATAGTCTTCAAGTATCTTCTTGAAGATGACCGGGTGGCGCGCACCATCCTCTCGGCGCTGCTCAAGCAGGACGTGGTGGCACTGAAGACGCGTCGCAACGAGTATTCCAATATTGGGCGCGACAGCCTATCGGTATTTCGTATTGATTTTGCCGCAACCATACGCAATAGCGATGGAACACAGAAACTCATCCTGATTGAAATCCAGAAGACTTGGCTGGAGACGGAGACGCTACGCTTCCGCCAGTACCTTGGTGCCCAATATGCCAATGTGGAGAACATGCTCCCTGAAAACAAGGGAGCTTACGCCATTCCCATGGTTACCGTCTATCTGCTTGGGCATAAGGTTGGCAGCATAGAGGAACCCGTGCTTTACGTCAGGCGACAAGCTTACGACTACGACGAGCACTTGGTGACGAAGGGATTGCCAGACCCCTTTGTTGACAGTCTGACGCATGAAAGCATAATTGTACAGATTCCTCGTCTTCGCGGACAGATAAGCAACCGACTTGATAAGGTGCTGAGCATTTTCGACCAGTCGCGCCAAGAGCCAGCCAACAAGCAGACACTCGACATCGATGAAGATGCTTATGCAGGCGATGACGACATGCTTCGTATTGTGGACCGATTAAAGGCGGCTGCGAATGATTCCAAAATGCGACATGACATGAATGTCGAGGATGAGTACTTCTCTGTCATAGAAGACCGTGACACAGAAATAATGATGAAGAATAAAGAGCTGGCAGAGAAAAATGCTCAGCTCAAGGAGAAGGATGGCCAGCTCAAGGAGAAGGATGGCCAGCTCAAGGAGCGCGACACTCAGCTCAAGGAGCGCGACACTCAGCTCAAGGAGAAGGAAGGTCAGCTCAAGGAGCGCGACACTCAGCTCAAGGAGAAGGAAGGTCAGCTCAAGGAGCGCGACACTCAGCTCAAGGAGAAGGAAGGCCAGCTCAAGGAGCGCGACACTCAGCTCAAGGAGCGCGACACTCAGCTCAAGGAGCGCGACACTCAGCTCAAGGAGCGCGACACTCAGCTCAAGGAGAAGGATGGCCAGCTCAAGGAGCGCGACACTCTGTTAGAAAAGCAAAGGTCAATGATACGGACATCCGTATGCATGCTATCTAAGGCGGGTATGTCCAGTGAGAGCATAGCTGTGAGCCTCAACATGGATTTAGACTTGGTGGAACAGCTGATTGCCGACAACTAATACCACCTGTCACACTTAGGCCAAAACCAGCAATTCGCCTGTCCATCGCCATTTTATACGAAACATATATCTAACCTGCTCTTTTATTACCAATAACCAAAACATTATTACAATGAAGAAAAACATCATGACTATTTGTGCCCTGTTTATGGGCCTGTTGGCTTTCCAGTCGTGCAACCTTTTGGGTTGGGAAGACGACCATGTCGTAGACAAGCGTATCGACCGTGTTGTGCCAGAGGACGTGCGCGACAAGATGGAAGACTGGATGCCCATCTACGATGGCATTTTGCCGCCAGTGGTCGAGGGAGTATATGCCATCAACCCCATGACTACAATCCACTGCGAGGACTATCCCAGCGGAGGTTATAGCCCAGGCAGGGTTATGAGCTATCCCCACCATGTCAGGTTCTACAATCAGAACCGTTTGCTCAACACCATCGACATGGAGGAGCAGGAGGGGCTGTCCTACTCTTCTGGGACAGGATGCTTCATCAGCGGCTCCGGCAACAATTTCACCGTCTATTTTAACACTGTCGGCCAGAGTCATGGCATAGATACAAAGACGGCACTGGTCATCTCTGGCACCAAGACCGAGGGCGGCATCTCCGACATCTACTATGCCTTCGTGATGGTAGACAAGGGCGACGATCCCTCCAACCTCCTCATGGCTGAAGGAGTCTACCGCGTGTTCAACGATGGCGACGGACTGGCCGAAGCCACCTCGTGGCCCACATCAGTCGAAATCTTAGAGAGCGGCAGGGCCGGCAGCCTGGACGAACTCAACCAGAAGTTGTTCCACAGCACCACGCAACAGAGGTAGTCGCCTTTGCTGGCGCGTACACTATGCTGGCCTTTGAGGGCCAGCAGGTGATTATCGAAAGACTCCACGGCACATTCACTGAAATGTGCCGTGGAGTCTTTCTTTAGTCCTGCCAAGTGTCCTTTCATCGCATGGTACGTATGCGGAAGGTGCGTGTCTGTGAGGTGTCCTCGCGGTTGTTCTGTAGCACAGCCACACGTATCACGGCCTCGCCGTCGCGAAGGCGGTTGTCGGCCTTCACCATTGCAGTGTAGCGAATGGTCTGGTAGGGCGGTATGCTTTCAATGAGCACGTTCTCAGAGACATGTATGTGCTTGTTGCCCGTAATCTCCGCTACGTCGGGCTGCACTCGGAACGCAGGATTAGCCGAGTTGTTGAATATCTCAAACACCATGCGTGCCTCCTCGCCGCGGGTGAGCGTATAGTCTTGGGAGGAGTCCACCAGTCGGGCGTTGCGTATCACGAGGCTGGCATGGCTACTGCTGGCATAGCCTTGGGCTGGCGGCCCTATGCTGATGCGGTCGTCGCCACTGTTGGTGGGGTCGAAGCCGCTGTCATCGTAGCGACCGCGGTCGTCGTAGCCGGCTTGCTGCCTGGCGTGGCGCTGCTCCATGCGCTCCTGGTAGTTGCGCTGGGCCTGGTTATCGGCAGTGCGACCTATGGCAGCGCCGGCCACTGCGCCGCCGGCCAGTCCTACCAGCGTGCCGACGCTGCTGCCTCGCCAGCCACCTGTAAGCCCGCCTACGGCGGAACCGATTATCGACCCGAAGCGGGCACCGACAACGGCGCCGGTGGCTTCGTAGGTGCCACAGCTACTCAGCAGCGTCGAGGCTACGACTATGGCCATAACAGTATTCATTGTCTTCATAGTTCTCAATGTCTTTATTATTAAACTCGATGCAAAGATAACGCTTTTTCCGAGATTGCCAATAGGGAATTTCCCGAAAATTGTGTAGGAAATACCCTAAAGCCCATGTTTGCAACCGAGTTGCAAACGACTTTACGTAATTTTGCAGCCAAGACAGAATATTATAAAAGACAACACTCATGCAAACACCCAACCATCACCATCACTCCAGCCATGACAGCCACGAGTGTCATGCTGACCAGCACCATAGTCACCACCACAGCCATGGGCATCACCACCACGTGCATGTGCCGCAGCAACATCGGCAGCGATTCGTCTTTGCCATAGTGCTCAACTTGCTGTTCGTAGCCGTTGAGGCTTGTGTAGGCCTCGTTGAGGGGTCAATGTCGCTACTGAGCGATGCCGGCCACAATCTGAGCGACGTGTTCGCGCTACTGCTGGTGCTCGTCGCCTTTCGCCTGGCGCGCGTCCACAGGTCTGGGCACTTCACCTACGGGCTGAAAAAGTCTACCGTGCTCATATCACTACTCAACGCCATCATCCTGCTCATGGCCGTAGGGGCCATCTACATTGAGAGTGCCCACAAACTCGTCGAACCAGAAGAGGTCGACGGAGTGGCCGTCAGCTGGACTGCCTTTGTGGGCATCGTCATCAACGGTGCCACGGCACTGCTGCTCATGCGTGGGCAGAAAGACGACCTCAACGTGCGTGGAGCCTTCCTTCACATGCTGGCCGACACACTGGTGAGCGTGGGCGTGGTGGTCTCCGGCCTTATCATCACGTTTACCGGACTGAACATAGTAGACCCTATCGTGAGCATAGTCATCGCCACGGTCATCCTCGTGCAGACCTGGGGGCTGCTGCGTGAGAGCGTCGTGCTGAGCCTCGACGGAACGCCGGAGGGCATCGACACCGAGCAGGTAACCCAGCTGATGAGGCAGACTCCCCACGTCGCCGATGTGCATCATGTCCACATCTGGGCCATATCCACCACAGCCAACGCCCTCACTGCCCATGTGGCCATCGACGATGTGGCCCAGCTCGAAGCTGTGAAGCATGAGCTGAAGGAGCGCCTCGCCCACAATCACATCAGCCATTCTACGATTGAGTTTGAGACAGGTAGCTGCCACTGCCACGACGACGACTGCTGCGCCGAGCCTCAAGAGGAATAGTTGGTCCATCGGTTTCCTGACAAGAGACTGCCGCGACTCAAGACTTTGGCTGTCGGTCGTCTACACCATACCCGGCAGTGGTGCATCCGGGGAGCATGCCTAACAGGCTGCTGCCGTACTTACAAATCAAAGCGAGGGAGTGGCCGTCACGGTCACTCCCTGTCTCGGTTAAAGTCTAGGTCACCAAAACAATTCGCTATTTTCTACTTATCAAGAACTGGCCGCTACGGCAGGTCTTTTGGCTATTTCTCGAAAAGCACTGACTTTTGCGCGAAAAGCACTGACTATTTTTCAAAAAGCACTGACTATTTTTCAAAAAGCACTGACTATTTTCAGAAAAGAGCCACGCTTTTGAAACCATCTGGCTGACAGCGGCTTATAAAGATGCCATGCGCATGGCTCCCCACACTCTGCTGCCGCCAGTGTGCCTGGCGGTTTTGCCGCCAGGATGCCTACTGGCCTATCTGTCCTTTCCAGCTGAGGTACCAGTTGCGCTGGTCGGTGAGGTCCTTGCGTATCTCAGCCTGCATGGCAGCCCGGTTTTGTCGTCCCTTGCGGCCATAGACCTTCTCGGCGAGGAAGGCCCCAGGATTGGGTTGCCTGAGCGCGAAACGCATGATGTCGTAGTAGCGCGTGCCCTCGAAGGCCAGCTCAAGCGCGCACTCGTTGAGTAGCAGGCTGTCGACAAAGGCTCGCTGTATGGGCTTTAACTCGTCCTCGGTCAGGAGTGTGTCCTCTGGCAGGCGGTAGTACTCGTTCATGGGTGTCCATCCGGAGCCGTGGGTGTGTATGCCCATGGTGTTGTGGTTGTCCTGGAAGCGCTGTGTGACCATCTCGTTGACAGTTACCACGCCGTAGAGCATCTCTGGCATGTCGAGCTGTGCTATCCACACCGAGTCGGAAGTAGAGCAGTAGGGTGTGACATAGTCCTGCACGACGCGGTTGTTGAGGCCCGTGGAGAGTATCTGGAAGGCAGCGCGCGGGAATCCAGCGCCATTGAGTGCCTCGGCCAGGCGGAGGTAGAGCATCATCTTGCGGTAGATGCGCACATGCTGCAGCGACGCATACTTGCTGATGTAGGATGTCTCTATGCGCTCACCCGTGAGGCGGTTGAAGGTGAAGCCCTCATCGTAGTTCTGGTATAGGCGCAGGTCGCCCGACATGTGTCGGTTGAGGCCGTCGGGGGCGTAGAACACTGTGGTTCCGTTGGTGCTGACGCAGCAGTGCACCTGCGACTCCGACAGGTTGAACATGCCCGTCGAGGGCACTATGCTCACGTTGTAGTCGTTGTCCTGTCGCGAGTAGAAGAGGTTGCGCAGCTCGCTGTAGTTGCCCTCTGCGGGTATGGAGTCGCCGGCTATGACGGTTATCAGCTCGCTGTTGGTGCCATAGTTCAGGTTGTTGATGCTCGACGATGTTGCTCCCCTGATGGAGTTCCACGTGGTGGAGCCTGGTGTCCAGGTGTAGTAGTTGATGCCTAAGGGGAAGGCGGAGTTAAGTCCGTTGCGCTCGTTGATGTACTTGTAGTAGCGCAGCGCAGCCTCGCGGTAGGCAGCCTGGTTTCCTGTTACGCTGGCAAGCCACAGGTTGAGGTCGCCCAGTACGATGTTGAGCGGGAAGAAGAGCAGTCTTGAGGGCACGCCGCGTATGGTGCCATAGCCTGGATACTCGTTGCCCCAGCGCACTGCCAGCGGCGTGAGGTCGTTGATGAAGTACTGGCACACGGCCTGCAGGTCGTAGTGCGGATAGGGCAGCTCGGCTTCAAGCTTGGTGAGTATAGGCTCGGTGACGAAGGGCACACTGCCGTAGTTGAGCACGAGCTGCAGGTAGGTCCATGCGCGTATGGCCTTGACGGCTGCGTACTCGCGCATGAAGATGTATTCGTTGCGGTTGTTCTTGAGCGCTGTGTCGGCCTTGGCTATGAAGTAGTTGCAGTTGTTGATGACGGCGTAGTAGTCGCGCGGCTGGTTGTAGCGGTTGTCGTCGCCCACGTTGAACAGCGCCACGTCGCGCAGGTCGGCACTGGCGTAGTTGGTGATGTCGACCAGGTCGCCCCTGACCTCGCCGAGCAGTATGGTCCTGTCGGCAATGGCCTGTAGCTTGGTGAGTATGCCTGTGACGCTGTAGATGGTGTCGGTGGCGTTGACCAGACGCTCCGACTCGGCGAAGATGACGTGCTCTGACTGCTGGTCGAAGAAGTCGGCGCATGAGGTGAGCATCCCACTGGCCACTGTGAGGGGGAGCACTGCGAGCAGCTTGGCTGCATATTTGACTATACGGTTTTTCATACTTCTAAGTTTAAAGTTTAATCTTGATACCTGCGACGAATGAACGGCTCTGGCTGAGCTGCCCCAGGTCTATGCCCTGTCCTATGACGCTTGAGGTCATGGTGAACTCCGGGTCGCTGCCGAGGTACTTGGTGAAGGTGAAAAGATTGTTGGCCTGTACCCAGAACTGCAGTCCCTGTATATACTCGCTGTTGAGTGGCAGGTCGTAGCTGAGCGTGGCGCTCTTGAGGCGCAGGTAGCTGCCATCCTCTATCCATCGGTCGCTGAATCGCGAGTTGCCCAAGGGGTCCTGGAAGGTTATCTGGGGAATGTCGGTCTGCTGTCCCTCCACCTGCCAGCGGCGCACGAGTGCTGTGGTCTGGTTCATAAACCTTGAGCCTCCCTCAAGCTGCGAGCGCTGGTAGTTGTACACGTCGTTGCCAAGCGAGTAGTTGCACCTCAGGTCGAGCTTGAAGTGCTTGTAGCTGATGGTGGTGAAGATGTTGCCATAGATGTCGGGGTTGGGGTCGCCGATGACCTGACGGTCGGCGGAGGTTATCTGGTGGTCGCCGTTGAGGTCGGCAAAGCGCATGTCGCCAGCCTTGTAGTAGCGGCGGTCTATGCCGTTGTCGCCCAGCACGTAGAGCGCAGCCTGCTCAGCCTCGGCAGCGGTGGCGAAGACGCCCTCTGTCTTGTAGCCGTAGAAGAGGTTGGCGGCCTGCCCCACCTGCGTGCGTATGGTGGCTCCATATACCTCGGTGTCGATGTACTCCTGGCCTGAGGGCAGGGCGGTAATCTCGTTCTTGTAGTGTCCCACGCTGGCTCCCAGCTCCCACTGCACGTTGCGCAGGGCCAGCAGCTTCACTGCGGCCGACACGTCGAAGCCAATGTTCTTGAGCTTGCCGTCGTTGGTCCAGTTCTGGTTGAGTCCACTGAGGAATCCGAGCGACTGGCGGGTGAGCAGGTTGTCGGTGTTGGAGCGGAAGAAGTTGAAGCTCAGGCTGAGCCGGTTGCTGAGCAGGTTGGCCTCCAGTCCGAGGTTGATGCGTCGGGTGGTCTCCCACTGTATCTTGGTGTTGCCAATGCCGTCGAAGCTCACTCCGGCAATGGTGTGCAGGAATTGCGATGCGCTGAAGTAGCTTCGTGCGGCGTAGTAGTCTATATCGTCGTTGCCGCTCACGTCGTAGCCGGCCGAGAGTCTGAGGTAGTCGATGGCCTTGACCTTGGCCATCCAAGGCTCGTTGCTGATGACCCATGCTGCCTGCACGCCGGGGAAGACGCCCCACGCTGCGTTGAGCATGTGCAGGTCGCCGCCGTCGCGTCCGAAGCGCGATGACCCCTCCACCGTGAGGTTGGCCTGCAGGAAGTAGCGGCTCTTGAAGTTGTAGGCCGCCTGGACATACCAGGCCAGCGAGTTCCAGTTGTCGCTGACGCCAGAGTCGTCGGCATTGGTGAGGCTGGAGCGCATGAATGGCGTCTTGTCATTGTCGGTGTTGTAGCCCAGGAGCGAGGTCATGGAGTAGCTCTCCCAGTTGATGCGTGCGCCGCCGAAGAGGCTGATGTCGTGGGCACCGTAGCGGTTGTTCCACTCCAGCCGGGTGTCGCTCATCACTGAGTTCTGCTTGGAGGCCAGCGAGCGCACCTCATTGTCGCGGTAGGCTCCGATGCTTCCCACGTAGTAGCTTGGCGTGCCGTTGACTGGGATGTAGTAGGTCTCGTTGGTGTTGACCAGGTTGTAGCTGAAGTGCTCGCTCAGTGCGAGGTGGCTGTTGAAGCGGATGCGTGGCGTGACGGTGAGGTTGAGCATGGAGTTTTCGAAGCGGTTCTTGTTCTCTGCCTCGCCATACTCGTTGATGGCCACGGGGTTGCCGAGCCGCCAGTTGTAGTTCTTGTAGTTGGCCAGTGCCTCGGCGAGGTACGACTCCTGCTCAATGTCGTAGTGGGTTTCCGAGAGCCGTCCCAGGCCGTAGCTGTAGGGGCTGAGGAAGGGGCTCTTGGCGTAGGCCAGGAATCCAGGCGCGGTCGGCGTTCCCTCGTCGTAGCTCTCGGGTGCTCCGTCGTTGCGTATGTTGCGCGTGATGTTGCCGAAGGAGGCGTCGAAGCGTATGCTGAAGCGGTGGGTAAGGTTGATGTCGGTGTTGAACCTGATGTTGAGCCTTCCCATGCCGTTGTACTTGAGTGTGCTCTGCTGGTTGACATAGCCCACCGAGAGGTTGTAGTTGGCCACGGCGTCGCCACCCTCCACGTTGATGCCATAGTTCTGGGTCATGGCTGTGCGGTAGACGTAGTCCTTCCAGTCGGTGTTCTGGTGGTACTGGGTGTAGTAATAGTAGTCAGGATCCTCCTTGAGGAACTTGAAGGTTCGGTTGCGGGTGTTGGTGGTCTTGAGCAGCTCTGAGGCG
>Ga0247608_10004703_pt1 | contig 15094 bp, 16 predicted proteins | sample 176DNAGHGlowgp2_FD_193490 | JGI IMG/M metagenome (GOLD analysis project Ga0247608, IMG submission 193490) | Sheep rumen microbial communities from Palmerston North, Manawatu-Wanganui, New Zealand - 1766 DNA GHGlow gp2 | ecosystem: Host-associated > Mammals > Digestive system > Stomach > Rumen ...
CCGTTGTTGTTTCTGTAAACATAAACTTTTCATTTAAACATGGTCATATTGGTTAGGAAATAAAAATAGCACTATTTTGGCTATGGTGCTATTATAGACGATTTTTTTTAAAATGCAAGTTTTTTTACACGAAATTTTAAGCGATGAAAATTTCTTCGAGCTGTATCCAATCAAGCTCCTCCAACCTTTTGTTGCTTAAATTTTCTGGGATGACGAAACTACCTCATTTTTTGCTAATCATTTTGGAAATTTTTCACAAAGTCTTTCTGCTATACGGAGAAAATAAATCTAAAAATTTGATTAGTTCATCAAATGGAATATTTGGAATCTCGTTTTTCTTTACAAGTCAGATTAAACAGCTCTTCACTTTAGGTGCAGGAGAAAAAGCTTTTGCTGGGACAGTCTTGAGATATTGTACTTCATAAGCATAATTTAAAATTCGATATAAATATGATTTTTTGCCGGCATCGAAGCGGAGTTTCTGTCAAACTTCATCTTGTACCATAAAAAGTCAGCCTGCAAACTCACCTTTTCCGTCTCAGAAAAACATTCTGAGAATAGGAGAAGTGATGTAATATGGCAAGTTACCCACGACAAAAGTCTGATTTTTCTTTCATTCAAACTGCTCTAAATCTCATTCCAAAACGTCTCATCGGATAATTTTTGCTGTTCATCTCTCCTTCTTTGTAATCACTTCTTCCAATATTTCCTTCAAAGTTTCATCTTTTTCAAAAAGGACAAAATCTGGAGAAATGTTCAGAATTAGTTTAGTTATCGATCATTTTCCAGGTCAGATTTCTATTAAAGTTTCACAATTATTTCTGTCATAAAAAACTTTAGCTTTGTCAGCAATTCGGTGTCTAATAGTCGAATCAGTGAGAAAATTCTGTCAAAGGTAAGTGGACATGATGCTCATAATATAAACGTTGGAAGTATAGGGAATTGGGGGAGTTTTGCAAACAAATCTCCCCTAGTCCCTCTTTATCAAGAGGGGAAAACCTCCTTGGTAAAGGAGGGGGACCATGAAGTGGTGGAGGGTTTTTTAATTGTATGATTTATAAAAATCCCCCTCGGCTACGCCGTATCCCCCTTTGAAAAGGGGGAACAAAAAGATATATTTATAGATTCTTCGCTATGCTCAGAATGACGAGCGTGATGCGTAAAAATCCCCAGTCACTTCGTGACAGCCCCTTTCGTAAAGGGGCACAGAAATTAGAAAGATCTGAAAATTTTGGCTCTATTTTGAAGGTCTTTATTATCTTTAACTTCTGGTTCCTGAATTGGAATCTCTTGTGTGTTGGTCGGTCATTCAGAGGAGTGAAACGACGAAGAATCTACTTGGTCTCAAGCCTCCTTGGATTTTTCAGGTAAAGCCTCAGAATGACTTCAAATCTCCCCTAACCCCTCTTTATCAAGAGGGGAAAAAGATTCTTCGCTATCGCTCAGAATGACGTCGTGATGCTGAGAAACCTCACCCTGACCCTCTCCTATTAGGAGAGGGGAATTTGAGTTTTCTTCGATATCTAATAATGAATAGTCATAATCGACTTGTTTTAAAATCCAGTACTTAATTGGTGTTCAAATGGTTTGATGTAATAGATAGTCTCGTTGAATTGTGATGTTTCTTTTTCATTTTAATAGTTCATTTACTTCACTTACTTTTTTTCACAAAATAGAGGCAAATGCTTTTTGAGTAAGTCATTTTTCCTTGATGAGAACTTGTAATTCGTTTCATGGATGTTCTAGCATGTTGTCCATTTTGTTGTCTAAAAGTTCACTAAAATAGTGAAATTCACTTATTCTATGAAACAGTGAATTTTTCTAATTATAATCCAAAAAATTTATTTTGCAAATTTTTTCACACTTTCTATGAAACAGTGAATTTTTTAACCTCACCCTATCCCTCTCCTAACAGGAGAGGGGATTTTTGAAAAATGCTGTCTAAAAGTTCACTAAAATAGTGAAATTCACTATAAGAGTGAAATTTTAAATATATTATAGTTCTGAAGCAGGATTTTCTGTAAATTTTGTTGTCTAAAAGTTGGGTATGACATAATATTATATATATAGCAAAATTTTTTTAACCTCACCCCCATCCCCTCTTCAACCTCCCCTAAATCCCCTCCTATCAGAGGGGACTTATGAGACTTTCAGTCTCTAGAGGGGGTGTTCGTTGAAAAAATGATTAAAAATAATATAAATTATTATACATTTACAATATTATATCTATTTTATGGACTGAGTAAAATATTTTCAATACGATAGAAGGTTGACAGATTGTGCTAAAGATCATAGAAAACAACCAACAAAAGCTGAATCTTTGTTCTGGTGAATTGTTAGAAATAGAAAAATTTGATGATATAAATTTAAAAGAGAAAAGGCAATATGAGAGTTTATATTAGACTTTTATTGCTCAGAATTACTTCTTTGAATTGAAATAGATGGATGATATCACAATGAAACACAGGATTATGACGAAGAAAGATCTAATTGGTTATATGATAACTATAATATAAAAATAGTAAGATTCACAAATGATGAAGTAGAAAATAACCTAAATTGAGTCGTTGAATATATGGAAGAAATCGTAAAAGATAGAGAAAAAGAACTAAAAATCCTCCTCTGATAGGAGGAGGTGGCCGTAGGCTGGAGGAGGTAAAATATCAAAAACTCAGTATTTCTTTTTGGTTTTAAAACCTCACCCCCAACCCCTCTCCTAACAGAGAGGGGAGTAAAAACGAAAAAAGTCAAGTCAAAGTAAAAACGATGAGAATATGCTTGAGGACTATCAAAACTCATTAAAAAGGGTACAGATTTGTATAAATTTTGACAAATTTTGTCACAAAAAAGATAAACGTTCGTAATCTCAACTGTAAGGGTCGCTCTCTGTTATGAAATGTGAGAACGTGCTTGCAGATGCCTAAATTCATCTTTCCCTGTTGGTGGAGATGGGGGATCATCGACATGCGAGTAGATCGCGAATCTTGGATGATCTTGGCGAAAGTGAGTCAGCATTTTATCTCTTATTTCCCTTTAATTAGGGCTTTAAAGTTATATAGATGTCCACTTACGTCAAAATCTCTTGCATTTGTGTCTAATATTTCTACACTGAGAGTTAGTTTACTGTGTGGAGACACAGAAACCCAACCCTGTTTGGTGATTTATTTGTGACTTTTTATTTCTATTCAACAAAAGACATGAACATTAAAAAAATGTTTACAACATTGTCTGCAATGGTAGTTGCAGTTACAATGACTATGCCTAGCGTATCTGTTTTCGCAACTACATACAGCGACGAATTACAGGGAGCTTATGACTGGGCTTATTCAAAATGAATAACTACAATGTCTAGCATTGATAATGCTAACATGTATGGTAACATTACTAGAGCTGAAATGGCTAAAATGTTATCAGTATATGCTGAAGAAGTTTTAGGAGCAACAGCTGACGAAGCTAAAACTTGTAACTTCTCAGACATAGATTCTGTAAAAGGAGACTTACATGATTTCATCATCAAGTCTTGTAAATTAGGTATCATGGGTCAAGGAATCACTGCATTCAGACCATACGATAACCTTTCTAGAGCTGAATTCGGTACAGCTTTATCAAGAGTTTTATGGGGTGATCAATACGAAGGAGGAACTCCTTACTATGCAAAACACCTAGATGCTCTTAAGAGTGCTGGAATTATGAATCAAATCGCTAACGCTGAAACTACAAAAGAAGTTAGAGGATATGTAATGCTTATGCTTCAAAGAAGTGAAGCTAATGGAGCAGGAATAGACTGTGAAGATACTGATGTAGTATTAGCATGTTTAGAAGATTTGGACAACTGTCCAGCTGCATGTAAAGCAGAGTACGAAGATGGAGGAGATGACAACACAGTTGTTAAATCTGGAGACTTAGCTGTTACTGCTAAAGCTGGAGACAACAGAAAAGTTGTTATTCCTGGAACATCAGATTTAGATACTCTTACTTTCAAAACATCTGAGGAAGTTGAAATAACTAAAGTTGTTCTTGAAAGATATGGATATTCTGATGCTGATGATATTGATGCTGTTCGATTAGAAGATGAAGATGGAACAGTTATAGCTGATGAAAAAGGTCTTACAAAAGATAAAGCAACTCTTTCTATTAAGAAAGACTACAGAAGTGTAGATGGAACATTAAAAGCTACAGTTGTAGTAAGAACTGCTGGAACAAAAGCTAGTGGATCTATCGGATTCAAAGTTGTAGATGTAACTTCAACAGCTAAAAACGTAGATCTTGGTAATTATGAACCAAATCTTTACGACATTATTACTTATAGCGGTGCTAATGTAGATGTTACATTAAAAGGAAGTAATAAGACTTACAACTATGAAGAAGGTGAATCTTACGAGGTTGCAAGATTACAAGTTAAATCTAATGGAGCTGCTATAGCTGTTAAAGGATTTACATTAAAAAATAAAGGAACTCTTGATGTAGAGGATTTCCTTGATGAAGTAACAGTTAAAGCTGATGGAAAAGAAGTAGATGGATTAAAATGGAAAACTGATAAAGATGGTAAATTAACAGTTTCTTTCAATGAATCAGAGATTGATATGAATAAGAGAGCAACTTATGTTGTATCTGCTTCTTTCAAAGAACTTGATGAATATAACAAGACTATCCAATACTATCTTGATAGTACAACAGACTTCAATGCATTAGAAAAGAAAACTAGTGCTAGAGTAACTGTTACAGGATCTGCTTTGACTCCAAGTGTAACATACACAATTAAAGGAGGAAAGATAAAATTATCTAACACAAAACTTAGCAAAGTTGAAGCTTCTCAGTCTGCTGAAGATGTTGTAGTAGCTGAAGGTAATATTACTGTATCAGAACCTATAAGCAGAATAACATTTACTGTAAATGCAAATAGTACTTGACTTGAAGCTTTAAGAATGGTTGTTAATGGTGATGAATTTGAGTGAAAGAGATCAAATGCAACAACAGGTTATAACTTCACATTTGATAAAGTAGAAATAGATGAATCAGGAAAAATCCAATTCTTAGCTGATATCGCTGATGATGATAACTTAGCTGGAACAATTAAGATTACTCCTAATTTTGGTAAGACTGCTTTCTCTGGTGCTAGATATGATGTTGCTAGAGAAGATGTATTAAGTGGTGATGTAGCTGGAACTATCAGTTTCGTTGATGTTACAATTACAGCCGCTAAAGCTACTCTTAAGAATAATCTTTCTAAAGATGTAGAAGTTCTTAATGATGCAACAACTACAAGAGTTGTATTAGATGGTACTTATACTGCTAAGAAAGCTCTTGTAAATCTTAGCAAATTCTACATGAGTGGAACTAATAATCTTACTGGAGTTACTGTTACTTGGCACTTATTTGTAAATGGAGAAGAAGTTGCTGAAACTGATTTATTTGGATCAGGAAATGAAGAATCATTCTCTGATGTTGAATTAAAGGCTGGAGAAACAGCTAGCATTAAAGTTGAAGCTGAAGTTGAGGCTTACGGATCAACAGGAGACATTAAAGACATAAAAGTATACCTTGGAGGAACAGATGAATTCGGAAAAGATATTCAATGGGCTAATGCTAAAGTTATGAATATCAAAGTTAAAGAAAGTGGATCTGCTGTTATATCTGCTGGTACTTCTGCAAATACTGTTCTCAGAAAATCAAGTAATGCAAAATTAGCAGAATTCTATATTAAACCTTCTAATGGAGAAGATGATTTAACTCTTGATGATCTTGCATTATCAATTAGTGGAGCTACTATAAGTAAAATTGAAGTATTATTCGATGGATCTGAGGAGGATGCTGCAACATCTGCAACTACAACAGCTACTTATAAACCAGTTATAGACTTACCTGCAGATGGAATTAAAGTTGAAATTAATCTTACAGAAGAGTTAACTGGAGAAATCGAATTAACAATTACAAAAGTAAACGGAAAGACTCAAAGTAGAACGTTCAATAAAAGATATGAAGAAGCTCTTGTATTCATCGCTAGTCAAGAACAGATGTGAGATGAAACTAAGTTCATTCTTGGTGTAGACGCTGATTCTGATGTAACTGTTAGTAACGTTGTAATCTATGCTGATTCATTATCATGAAGTTTAATGAGAGAAGTTTCTGAAGGTGATGATATTAGAATGGCAGGAGATAGTACAGCTCATTACGTTAATAGAATCGAATATGATTATGATGTTGATGGAGTAACAGGACATGTAAATATTTTGAAATCTGCTTATAATGATTACTTCAAAGTAGGTAATGATTATGCTAAAGTAGGTAAAGCTAGAGATTAGTATTCTCTTAGATACCGAAAAAGTCCTATCCCAATGGGGTAGGGCTTTTTCTTTTTTTAATTGATTTTCTATTCAATTCCAATATATTATACTCGTATGAATCTAATCAGATTTTATTCTTTTCTTATATCAAAAATGGCAATTAACGTAATTATCAAAGATCCTCAATGAAATGAGATTGGACAATTTCAAGCAGAAAATGGAAAAAATATATGAGAATTGGCAGCAATGCATGGAGTAGAAATTCCTGTAAGTTGTGGTGGTGGAGTTTGTGGAGTATGTTTATGTAAAGTTGAAAGCTGAAAAGACGTAGTAAAAGCTGATGCTTTTAATTCTCCATTGATGCCTCTTAAAACAGATGAAAACGGAAACCCAGAAGAGGTTTTGGCTTGTATTGGTGGATTCAACCCAGAAGCTTTTGATGATTGACAGGATCACACTGTAGTACTACAAAGAGCTTACTAAAATATGTAAAATTTTCACAAAATTAAAATTAATTCGTATACGTTATTAGTTACAGAAAATGTTTGAATAAAAAATAGTTAGAATTCTGTAGAAATTTTGTGCTTTTGAATCGTTAAAATGAATATATGGTAATTGATTTTATTCTTGCATTTAAAAAGCTTCTAGTCCAGCAGGATGAGGAAGCTTTCAATAAATTTTATCTAGATACTGTGGATATTTTTTTCCGTTATTTGAAAGCTAATTATTTTATGGATGATGACGATATGCAGGATATTATCGCAGATTTTTACATAAAATGTCGAAATGGATTCCCAAGCTTTGATATAGATCAGAATTTTTCTGGATGGGTTTGGTCTATTTTCAAGAATACTCTCAAAGATTTTTGGAAAAAAAAGTGAGAATCTGCTTTTAGTGAAATAGATCCTGAAAATGAAGTTCCGTTTGAAGATTCACTAGAAGATGAAACAGATTATACCCAGATTTTGAATAATGAATATACATATGCAGAGATCCAAAAAGCAATGGTTGAATTAGATGAAACCAATAAAGAAATTATTTCTTTAAAATTTATAGAAGATAAAAGTTATGAAGAGATTGCTCAGATATTATGAATATCCCAGGACTTAGTAAGACAGAGATGCTCTAGAGCATTAAAAGCTTTGAAAGTGAAACTTTGACAATAGTTTGTATGTCATTCTGAGCGTTAGCGAAGAATCTTAAGGAACATGAATAAGATTCTTCACTCCATTTCATTCCGTTCAGAATGACAGCAATTGTCATTCTGAGGAGCTTGCGACGAAGAATCTTAAATATTTACATAACAAAATCATATATGGAGAAAAAATGATATGTTTATATCTTAGCATCTAAAAAATGATGAGTTTTGTATACATGAGTAACCAGTAATTTAGAACAAAGAATACTACAACACAAACAATGAACATTTGATTGATTTACTAAAAAATATTTTGTTCATAAGTTAGTTCGATTTCAAGAGTTATCTACAATTACAGAAGCAATAGAATATGAAAAAATCATAAAATGATGGAAAAGAGAGAAAAAAATTTGATTAATTGAAGAAGATAATCCTAATTGGGATGATTTGAGTAAAATATAGGAATAAGATCATTCACCTTCGGTTCAGGATGACACATAACAAATAATTTGTCATTCTGAGCGTTAGCGAAGAATCTTAAAATACATGAAAAGATCCTTCACTTTCATTTCATTCCGTTCAGGATGACATATGATGCTTTAAATAATTTTTTACAACGAATGCAGCTGTGTTTTGCACCTATGGATTGAATCACAAATTGTGCTACTAGATTGATTACCAAAAATATTTTTGAAAAATACTGAAATAAAGAAGATTCATTGAATCTATGGACAGAATTTATGAATGTTGATTGATTTCTAATCAATCCACATCAAGTGATTAAACATGCTCTAACTACTCAGTTACAGAAACCAATCTTACAAATATACGGATGAAAAGAAGAAACATTAATCAAAGCTACTGAAAAAATTCAGAATGAATATTCAGATTTGTTTAGCTGAATAGAGCTCAATACTTGATGTCCTAGTAACACTGTAATGAAAGTAGGTGGGTGAAGTGATATGCTAAAAGATAAAGAAAAAACTCTGAATATAATCCAGAGATTATCTGAAGTTCAAGGACCTCTACCTTTTTCTCTCAAAACTAGAGCATGATTAAATGATTGAGATAAGCTTGAGCAATTAAATTTCATTACAAAAGCCAGTCAGTACTGTACTAAAATTTCAATTCATGGAAGAACTTTGAAGCAACTTTACACTTGAGAGTCAGACCGAAACTTTATCTCTGAAATTAAAAATAACATCGAAACTAACTGATATATCTGATGTAAAATTATCTGAAACGGATGAATTACCTCTTATGATGATGCTCAGAAGAAACTTTCAGAGTATAAATTAGACTGAATCATGATAGGTCAAGCTGCGATTGGAAATCCACGAATATTTACTCCTCACGAACCGACTCTTGAGGAAAAATGTGAAACTGTATTAAAGCATTTGGATTATAGTATAGCTTGTGATGAATGGTTTGATGAAAAAATTGCTAGCAAATCATGAGAGATTACGATTCAGGATTTGAATATTCCTCTTGAATGGCTTGCAACTAGAGTAAAAGAAAATCAAAATAAATCAGACCTTCGTCCTCATACGATAGTAGAATTCAGGAAATTCCTATTCCAATACGTAAAATGAATTCCATGATCGAAAGAATGGAAACAGCAAGTATTAAATTGTAAAGATTATCAAGAATTAAAGAATCAGATTATTAACATATTTTCGACTAGTTCTGAATAAAATATTCTATTATACTTTATTCAGAATAATAAAAAAGCTGACCATGAAGATCAGCTTTTATTTTAGTAATTAAGTTCTATTAGTTGTTTTCAGATTTTCTAAAGAAAATTGCATACAATCCGTATAATGCGATAGCTACGATAGCTATAACCAAGATATTTTCAGCTGGTCATGTTGCAGGAGTAACTACCTTCTCTGGTTCTGCTGGAGTACCTCTTTTGGCATCAGCTTTATAATAAACTTCTTTACATCCATTTGTAAGAGAGAAATTTTGTTCACCATCCCATTGCATTTTATATTCAAATTTTTCAGTATCCATACTTACAGATCACAATGATTTATATATTTCCTCCTCAGGATCAAATATTGCGATTTGAACAGTGCTTCCATCTCATAATGATGTCCATTTAAGAGTTACTACATCATTTGAAACTGTATGAGTTACATTAGCCAAATCCATTCATACACAGGCTGCATTGTGCTGATCATCAGTATTTGTATCAGCTGCTCAATGTGTTTCTGTATTATTAGATTCAGGCTGATTTACCAAGCCAATAGTATCACATGCTTCATCCCACAAACATGTATTTGAGTCCAATTTAAAACAGAATTCACTTGATGGAGTTCAAACTTCATCATAGTCTGTTAGTGGCAATAAAAATCCATAATAAACCTGATTAGAATCAAATCCATCAGTTGTAGATAAACTAATTGAAGCATCAGAAGATTCTGAAGTTCTTACAAATTCTCTCATAAACACATTTGATATATCAACATTTTCACCATTTTTAAGTTGACTTACGCGATATGGACTTAAGAAGATACGATAAGTGTTAACATCATACAAATCACCATCTGTAATAACTGGAGAAGAAATGGTAACTCAATCATTTGTAGCATCACAAACAACAGTATCGGAAGATGTATATCATCGATTACTTTCGTATTCAGTCAAAATTCTTGAATAAGTATCGCTTAATGCCTTACCATCATCAAATACATCATTTATGAACAATTCTGCACTTGCAAAGCTACCAAACAAAACTGAGGCAGCAAATATTCAAGCAAGAGATATTAATGTCTTTTTCATTGCCAGATTATAAAAAATAAATAAAATATAAATCAATACTAATGAAATTATATATCATTATATTAAAAAAATGCAAACGGAAATGTTTGCATTACAATAATAATAATTTGTCTTTTAAAATATACAATTATAAAATTATTTACTTTTCTGATTTATATAAATTCTTATCGATAAATACATCTATATTTAATCAGTTTTTAACTGAAGGACTCAATATAGAATATAACACATCAGCTTGTACTCATGGCAATCTAACACATCAGTGAGATGCAGGATATCATGTAACATTTCCTTGATGGAATCGAAAACCTCATTCATCAAATTCTAGCCCATCAGGCATAGGAGATTTGTATTTTTTTGAATAGTAATATGGATTTGTTGCTAATATTTTAAATTGTCATGTTTTGGTTTTTCTACTATTAAGTCATACAGACACATAGGTTGCCATAAATATTTTTCCCTCTCTATACAAGGCCAACGCATATTTTCACGAAGGAAGTTTTTTTACTACAATATCATAAGATGACTTTGTGTTTTCAAGGCTATTTTTCGAGTAGATTGAATCCTCTGTGTTATAAAAGCACTCGAATCCTGGTTCTTGTAGTTGATCCATTAAATTTTCAGGGAAATAACCTCTCAATTCGGGATTTATTAGTGAAAATCTAAGAGTATCATCTATTAGATAAGCCGTATCAGTAGTTACTTCTCATGTATGACTTGAAAATCATTGTGGAAGATCTGTTTCGATTCCATCTTTTCAAACTAATGCCCTATAATTTTTAGAAACTCATGAAACACGAAGTGGATGCTTTCTATTTCCATATGTTTGAAATAACTGAAAAATAGGATATTCTAATACTGTATTTTTGGGATTATCTATAGATTCCAAGACTTTTGTATGCATAAAAGAACCCTCTTGATCTGTATCTAAACAAACAAAAATCTGATTTTTGGTAGAGTCGATAGTTTCATAGGCTGAAGATATATCTTCTAGTGAACTATCTTGATTTAGAGTATCGACTTGCTCTATTCTATCATAGATTTTCGAATAATTCTTGTCATTATTCGTTGTGCATCACGTCATTCAACTTAACATTCAGATAGATGCCAATATGGATATTGCTCAGTTTTTAACTCACATATTTATAATAAAAAAATTAAAAATTTTATAATATATAACTATATGATTATATATAAATTATTTTATAATGTCAAGATTATTTTCTATTAAATATAAAATGATATAACTGAAAAATAAATTTTTAATTTGATTTTTATTGGAATAAATTTATAAGCCCATGGTGAGTTTTTATTTCTTATTTCTCTCATGCAGAGATTTATTGTAGTTATTTGAACATTATTGATTACTTGATTATGATTTGCTCTTGCTGCTAATCCATCAATTGTAAACTACTCATATACAGTTGAATGAGACGATGTAAAAATATTCCGAATAGATAATTCTGATGGATGAAATGTAGATATAAATGTTCAGAATCCTGAAACAAATGAACGATCGCATTTCGGTACAGTAAAAATTGAGGATCAAGTATTTACATACCCTAAACAATGGGATTGAGACCAAAAAATTTGGATGATACCAGATGATTGATGAGATGAAATTCAATTTACAATCCAATGAGAAGTTACACCAAATCCCAATGCAACTAGAACTGTAATTCCGGCCGTTCCAAAGACGTGACCAAGTGGAAATATAATATGAATTATAATAGCGACATTAGTAATATTCGGTGGATATATTTACATAAAAAAAAGAGCTGACATTTAGTCAGCTTTTTTTACAGAGTATGTTTTTTGATATTCTCTTTTATTTTTTTAGCAAAGACTTTGTATCTTCATTCAAACTGTTATATACTGAATTAACAACAGTTTTAAGTTTTTGTTGACTTTCTGGAGATAGATACTTACGGCGACTACATACGCTATAAACTAATTGAACACTATTCATATTATTATAATCATTCACTATTTCATTAGCTTTTTTTTCTGCTTGTTTCGGATGCTTCATATAATAATTTAGATCAATCTCTTTGTTCATTTCAACAACAGTTGGAACATCTTTATCTAATTCAGTTTTAATCGTATTCATAAGATTCTCATACATTGATTTTTGTTCCTCTCTTAGTTCTCAATTATTATATTTTTTTCAAATTTGTTTCAATAGATTAACTTGCTTTCGAGTCTCTGGGTTGTTTGTAATCTCACTTGATTTTTCTGTTACTTCATCCTCTGATAAAGTTTCAACAGGATCTTTTCAATCTATTTCTCATGCATTAAGAGTATTTCCATTGGTAAATTCTTTTGCTTTTTTAAAATGCTCCTTACCATTTTTATTACCATCTTCCATAGATTTTACAGATGCTGGAATTTGTTCAAATTTTCCCATTTTATTAAATTTAATAAATAAAAGTTATTTAATCTTTAAATGAAAACCATTTTCATCTTGATGTAATGCATAAACCCAAGATTCTTTTCAGATTTGTATTGGGTATTCATTTGCACCATCTGGTATACTATATACATTTCCTCCATTTACATCTTTAATGTGGATAATAAGCAATTTAGTCCTTCTCTGGGAATCATACCGGAAATTGATTGGAATAATACAATCTCAATTCGGAGTAAGAGTTGGTTCAATATCATTTCCAATTACTTCAAATCAAAAGCGTTTTCCATTTCTATCTCCAGACTCAAAATCAATTAGTCCTTCATTTTGTAAGTCTTCTTTGACTATATGAAGATTGTGTTTTGTAAGTTTCTTCTCAGATTTTTCATGTGTAAGATTCTGAGCGAAAGATTTTAAATCTGATAGCCCATTTGATTCATCCACAATCAATGCTCATAGTTCGGATTCCAATCCCTTAAGAAGATCTGTTTGAGGTACTTCAATTCTTTGTACCTCTTTTTTATCTGTTTTTTTTGTCATTTGTTTATGAGGTTAAAGAATTAAAGATTTTTAAGCTTAGAATCCAACTCCTGCAGAGTTGCTTCATCTTCTTTTGCTTGTTTTTGTTTTTGTTTATCAAAACTTTCCATAGCCTGGATTGTTTCGACCATTTTATTTTCTTTTATTGTTGCAGTAATTTTATCCATTGCATTCTTGAATATGATTACCAACATATTAATAGTGTGATCATCAAGTTGATTATTCTGAACCATAGCCTTGATTCATCGTCACATTTCCCAGTCTGGCAAAGCATCAATTACCGCTAAGATATACTCCTTTTTTGTCATAATGAGTATCTATACATCTAAAATACACATATGATTATATTCAGAAAAACAAAAAAAGTCAAAAAAAATCAGACTTTTTTAATGTGATAAATTTGACAAAAATAAAAAAAGACTGAAATTAATCAGACTTTTAGCTTGAATACCCTATGGGGCGGGCTATGGGATTCGAACCCATGACCCTCTGGACCACAATCAGATGCTCTAACCAGCTGAGCTAAGCCCGCCATATCCACAAGGACATAGAGGATAGTACATATTTCCTTAATAAATTCAAGTAAGATTTCCCAACTTGAAAATTTTATACAAAAATATACGATACTAAGTGTATTATGAATTTACTATCAAATGATTGAATGAAAATAGTTTGAGCTATAATTGCATGTATTTTATTGTGATATTTTCGAATTTGGCTAATTCAGCATATTTTTGCAAAGCATCAGAAAAAGATTTCTCGAAAATTATTTTGAACCAGCTTATTTATTGTATGATCTTTATTAGCGTTTAATTACATAATTAAGGCTATTTTCCCAGGAATTCAAGCTGTCCAGGAATGAACAATGTCACTTAGTCGATGGGTGTATTTTTTACTCTATTGTGGATTAATTTTCTTATTTCTCATATTATTAAACTGAAATTGGAAGAAAAAGCAGATTTGGTTCTTATTTGCAATCTGGATGATATTATTTGCTGTGGTTGGTTTCTTTGGTTTGAAAGTATGAATTTCGGCGACAGTCATATATTATTTTATTTTAGCATATTCTGAGGAACTTTTAAAAATCTGAGCTACTGAAAATGAAGTGAGTAAAACTGAGTTTTATTCATCAGATTTATTATTCTTTTCCATATTTATAGCTTTATGATTTAGTATAATAGAAAATTTTTTTTATCTTTGAAGTGAAATATTTTCTTCCAATCAAGAATGAATTTGGTGATTAGTTTTTGGAAGATGAATCTTTACTCCATTATTACATTTCATTGCCACAGGACTAATCGCTTTATTGTTGTATAAACTATATCAACAGAAGCCGTTAGAAAATTTGAAAATTTGGCAAAAGATTTGGAGAATAGTATTTGCAATATTGATTTGAGTTTTAATTCATTGGTGATATAATTTATCAGTTCAACATATGAATTTATTGATTTATATTGTGTTAGTATTCGCAGGATACTTTTTGCTGACATATTTATTATTTTTAAGTGATTCCTTATATAAGAAAGAAAAATAAAAAATCAGACTTTTATTCACTATAGATACGATAATGAACATTCGACTAAAATATTTATGTATACTAGCTATTGTTACATTTTTATCACGATGTGGACTAAAGATTTTTAGAAAATTAAACATTTTAGATAAACTATGAAAAGATTTAAAATGAACTAGGAAACCTGTCCCTACAATGCAATGAATCGTAGTTTATTTGATATTCATCATCGTAGTCAGTTTATTTTTCCCTGAAATGCGAACAAATAGATTATTACTTTGATTTTTGGCGTGATGAACTCTGATTACTATCGTTGAAATAATTACAGAGCTTGAATATATATGAAAAATTAAATTTAAAATCCCTGCATGGTGAAGATTTTTGGTTCATATTATCGCTGCCTGTTTAGCATTACGAATCAGCTGAAT
>Ga0247608_10004706_pt1 | contig 15091 bp, 10 predicted proteins | sample 176DNAGHGlowgp2_FD_193490 | JGI IMG/M metagenome (GOLD analysis project Ga0247608, IMG submission 193490) | Sheep rumen microbial communities from Palmerston North, Manawatu-Wanganui, New Zealand - 1766 DNA GHGlow gp2 | ecosystem: Host-associated > Mammals > Digestive system > Stomach > Rumen ...
AAAGTGGCACAATAACGTTGTCGCGAGAGCTTACTATTTCTTCCCGATCAATCAATTGCATACGGATGACGAGTCAGGCATCTTCTCCGAGAAGGTAAATGGGGTGGTTCTGCATAAAAAGGATGCGAACGCCCTCCCCCTTTCAACCCGGATCCGCAACTCCAAGTCATTCCGTCAAGGCCAGCTGGAGGCCGGGACGCTGGAGATGGCTGAAGGAGAAGCGTTGGATAGAATTGACTACCACTGCAAAGTTGATGTTAATGGCCTGATCGATATTCCTAACAAAATGGTCAATGGCCAGGAAGTCAAGGCGACCTCGCCTTTCGCCAATCCCACCAAGTATCCGATTCTCAAGAACATAATACAGTAACCTTATGGGAGCAACATATTACTGCGCCGGCGCCGGATCCGGCAAGACACATAAACTGACCCACAAACTGGCCGACAAACTGGTCAATGCATCCGTCGATGCCTCCGGGGTCATTCTGACCACTTTCACGAAAGCGGCTGCGGCCGATTTTGTCCGGAAAGCACGGGAAGTGCTCATCAACGAAAAGCACAGACCGGACAAGGCTGCCGAATTGGACGGGGCATTGATAGGAACCGTCCACTCGGTTTGCGAGCGGTTTATCCGGAAGTATTGGTTCGAGTTGGGGTTGACCCTTCCGCTGAATGTCCTGTCCGATGAGGACAGAAATCTTTATATGAACCGGATTGCGGAAATCGTTGCAAATGAAGATGACGTCCTGTTCTTCTCGGAGTTCGCACGGGAGTTCAAAATGAACGAAGACTTCTGGAAGCAAGCCCTCACCAGTATAATCAATGGGAAGTATAGTTTTGGGATAGAGAGTCTTGATAATAGCCGGGAGACATCACTTGAGTATATTGACAGTGTATTCTCCGGATCGGAGGTTACTCCGGACGAAAAAAAAAGATTTACCCCCTTTATAGACCGGGTCTTGAAACTGGTTCTTGACCAAAATGTCATTAAAGAAACTAAAACAGGAAAAGACAGGGCGGCTGTTTTGAAAAAGACTCTTTCCGAATCGGTGTTTTCTCAAGCCGGCCTCATTCTTTCTATTGTTAACTTTGACAAAGAGAGCGTCTATACGAAAGACTTTTGGGATAGTTTAGAAAAAGAAGGTACCGACCTTATCGGAATCACATCTACCGCTAAGCGATATGTTGTTTCTCACGAAATTGGCGACAGATTAAAAGAGTGCACCCGAAAGCTTTTCGCCCTGGCTGAAGCTTGGGAAAAAGAGTATAGGGATTTCAAGACGAAGAACGGTTTGCTTGACTTCAACGACTTGGAGCAACGGTTCATCGATCTCCTGACCGAGGAAGAGTTCGAGAATGTTAGGAAGGACATCCAGGACACTTATAAGCTTTTGATGGTAGACGAGTTTCAGGATTCCAACCCCGTGCAGATCAGGATCTTCCGCAAGTTGATGGCGCTGGTGGATGAGACCATTTTCGTCGGCGATGACAAGCAGGCCATCTACGGCTTCCGAGGCACCGAACGATCCCTTGTAAACGATTTTATCACAAAGGAGATTCCCGTTCGGAAATCCCTTAGATCCTCCTACCGTTCACGTCCCGAACTGGTCGAAGCTGCCAGTGACATTTTTTGTGATGCAGTTGGACAGGAAAGGCTCCCGGTTGACCCGAAAAACGATTCCGCGCCGTACGACGGCATTTCCCTTAATCCCGAACGCAAAAAGTGGGAAGAACTGAATCCTGCGCTGCAGCATTGGACCGTACCGTTAAAGAGTCAGAAATCAACAAAACTTGACTATTCCGCAGTGGGCAAGAAGATCCGCGAGCTCAAGGAGTCCGGAGCCTGCAAGGTGGTCCGTAAAGTAAAGGATGAGAATGGCAAAGAGAAGGAAATCCTGGACCCGATCCGCTACGGAGACATCGCTATCCTCCTCCGTTATGGGACCAATATTGGAGAGATCGCCCAAAAGCTTCGGGAGTCCGGCATCCCGGTCTCCATCCAGGAGAAGGACTTCCTCGGCTGGGCGGAGGTTCAACTGGTCCTTTCCCTCATCCGCTACATCATTAATCCCGAAGACGGGTGTGCAAAGGCGGACATTATGCATCTGATCGGCGGGATGCCCACCGAGGAAATCATCATTAATGCCGTGAAAGGCCGGAAGGATTCCGAACTGTTTAAGCGGCTGGATTCCATCCGTTCACGCATTTCTGTCCTGTCGGTTTCCGAAATCGTGGATTCATTGGCTTTGGTGCTGGATATGTATGGGAATACGGCTTCGTGGGGCCTCCCGGATACCCGGATCCGGAACCTTGATTTCCTTACCCGGCTGGCACGAGACTATGAGCAACTGTGCGCAAATATGAATACCGCCCCATCCCTCCCCGGGTTCATCGGCTATGTGTCCGATTATAAGACAGATGGGCATAAAGTCGACAGGGCGGATACCGTGAAGGTCATTACCTGCCATGGTGCAAAGGGGCTTGAGTGGCCGATGGTCATCCTGGACGAATTAGACAGCCTGGATGTCAGCGCTCAAGAGATTGCCAAGAAGGAGATCCGGGGCGTCCACAGTTTCCGGAAAGAGGAAAGCGATCAAGTCCAACTTCTTGTATTTCCTGAGATTTACTGTAAAAAGACCGATAGTTTCACGGCATCACCCAACATCCCTGAACCGATCGTGGCGCAATTGAAAGAAACTGACTTCTTCAAGTATGTCACCGAACGAAAGATAGAGGAAGAAAGGAACCTGCTTTATGTCGCCTTTACCAGGGCAAAGGATTACTTGATAACGTTGGGATATTGGAAGAAGAGCACGGACAAGAAGACTTCGGAAAAGAAGAGCAGTTTTTCCTGGCCGAAGGAATGCAAAGCCTGTGTCGACGGCGGGCAGGTCGGGGATCAGTTCCTGCTGTGGCACGCCAAGCACCCCTCCAACTATTATGAGCTTCCTTTGCCGGGAGAAGAAATGACGCAACAGATTATTCCGCTCACTCCCTGGAGAGTTCCCGAAGAAAAGACGTATGGTGACAAGTATATCAGTCCCAGCCAGCAGAAACCAGCCGCCGGAACCCCCACCATTCCAGTTGTTCTCACGGAACTCTTCCACGGCGAAAAGCTGATGCAGAACATCCAGGGCGAAGCGGAAGAGGACGAGGCCGCGGCCGGAACGAACGACAAGAGCGCCCGCTGCGGGACCTGCATCCACCGCATCTTCGCCGCCTACGATCCCGCCAGGGATCGGGCGGAACTGGTGGCGGTGGCAGGCAGGATCATTGCCGGGATGGGCCTGACCGCAGAGTTCCCTTCCCCGGAATCCGTCGTCGACTCCGCCGCGCAGTTCTTCGGCTGGCTCCGGCAGACTTACGGGGACGCCACCGCGCTGCACGAACTCCCCTTCGTGAAGCGGCAGCCTGACGGAACCGTCGTCCGGGGCGAGATGGATCTCGTCTGGGAGCTTCCCGGAAAGAAATGCATCCTGGTCGACTACAAGAGCTTTCACGGGAGCGAGGAACTCGGCGGCATCAAGGCCCACGCCGTCCAGCACGGCTATCCTGCCCAGCTGAAGACCTACAAGGAAACGCTGGAAGCCGGCCGATACGAAGTGCAGGATGTCCTCATCTACTACTTCGTCCAAGGACGTATTGTCAAATATGAGGTATAATTGAATTGTTGCGATAAATATGGAAGTGTATGTTGTAAGAAAGCGATTTGTCATCCCCGTAGGAGAGGACGATGAGGACTATAAGGTCATTGAGGAAACCCGGACCTTTGCCACGCATAATGAAGCATTTAAACAATTCAATGAATACCGCGGCGAACTTGCTGATGAAATAGAGGAGGAAGAACTTGAAGACTACATCAAGGATGATGATGTATTATCTGCCACGACTATTTCCGGAAAGGAACTCGCGGTATGGATTGCGGAGCAAACTATTAATTAAACCTGTTATATGTTACAACTCTCTTTCGCAAAGGATCTCGATTGTTATCATCAGTTAGACAATGAGGAAATCCGTTCCATTGCTTTGGTCATTACAGAAGAGGCTTTGTCTCAAAGTGTCTACGACGTCGACAATGTGCGTGGAATAAAAAAGTGTTCCAGAAGTATTAAAGAGTATCTTGAGAGTAAAGGGATGCAATTTGAACGGGCCATTATCACTTTTTACGATGTTGATTCGATTTGTCTGTCATTTGATCCGAACGCAACGGCAGAATCACCTATAGATGTTTCCATCCGGACTTGGGACATATATGGCGACTGGGAGAATAATCCTGATTCAGTTCATGTTAATTGGACATTCCACATCTTCGGAGACTACCCGGATTTGCCAAAGACTAGCGCTCGAGTTTTGAATGACATCAAAAATGGCAATGGCATTCTTATTGACGGATCCAGTGATATCCTGGTTCATGGTGTTTTTTACGGTTTGGATTCAATAGGAAGTGACGACGGGTTTGAAAAATTGACCAAGGATGATCTTGATCGCTTACTGGCTGCGGCACGCAGCGGTCGTGGTGGACTTAGGAATGAGCGATGGTGTAAGATTTGGTTCCAGGCGATGTGCAGCAGGCCTGATTTGTGCGGAATCGATGAAACCGATGATGAAATAAGGATCTTGTCCATCATCAAGAACAACTTCCAGTGCATTAACGAGTATTATCAGCTTAGCGAGTATGTCCTAAATTACATTGGAGACAAGTTCAGACAAGAATGGTACAAGGACTACATTGGCACAAAGAGAATCACTTTTGACGGGCCAACGAATTACAAGGAAATCGGTGAAATCACTGATGAGGATATCTCTGACTTTATGAATGGCGCATGGAAGACTTTCCTTAACAATCGTCTTAAAGTTGGCCATACCGAGCGACAGGACAGGGTTACCCGGTTGATGCGTAATTATCCTTTGGAGATACTGGATTGGATGGGGCAACGACTACCTTCTATCATTCCTTTCTATTTTTATAAAGGACTTGCCAAAGGGGGTGAATATGAATTGTATGGGTGTTCAAAGGATGAGTTTATTGAAATCTTGAGAGGGAAGGATTATGATGAGCAAGACGAGGAGTTTGAATATGCAGCGGTCCTCGAAGACAAATATGGAATTGACTACGCCGTGGAGTACCTTGTTGCTTTGAATTGGCAGTATGCGTTTTGTGAGCTTCCTAATAGCACAGCTAATTACATCGTTGATTTGTTTTCTAGATCAGTTAGTTTAGGTGATAATGAAGGCGCCCTAAGGGCGATGGGAATAATAGCGATGGGGACTGCGGGAATTGGAAAAGATCATAGTTTTATTGTTTATAGTCCGGATCTCTCGATCGAGATGTATTCTCGATTGGCCGCTATGTGGAAGCAAGGACTCATTAATGATAACTGGCTTACAGACGATTACGGAATTGCAGGCATATTCGATTGGGTATGGGGTACCTTTTGGGAAGAAGATGACTATCCCGAATACCCAGAAGAAGATGATGATAGGATCTGGCTATTGAAGCTTCTCGAATCAGTTTTTGCTGATGACATTGCAGATTACTTGAAACCTCTCCTTGAACAAGTCCTCGAACGAGAGAAGAACCATAATTGGGAAACCGGCAAAAAGGCCATTGAATCTTTTTTGGAAAGGACATCAAACAAAGATTGACCCCACATACTAGTTTTCTAAGCACATATCTGATATGATTATCGATCTATTTGAAGAAGAGGACGTTGTCATATCCACCGAAAGGCTTTCGCTTCGCCTAATGAAAGAGGATGATGCCGCGGACATCTTTGAAATACGCGGAGACTCGAATACGGCAAGCGACGCAGGAATCCCTTGTATGAAGAGTATAGAAGAAGCGAGAGACTACATTCATCGATGGATTGAAGACAGTATGATCATTGTTCTCGAAGATGAAGTTATTGGGCTGATAGAAAGCTATACGGACGATGAATTATTGTATGATTCTTATTTCCTTGGCTATTATATGAAGAAGAAGCATAGGAACAAAGGGTATATGACTGAGGCGCTCACGGCTTTGAAAAACTGGTGGAAAGAAAAAGGTGAAGAGATTCCCATGCTTTGGATTATTCCGGGAAATGTCGCCTCTGAAAGAGTTGCGACAAAATGCGGCTGGACTTCGCTGGGATGCCATTTAGTAGATATGGACGGCTTTAACCAGTTTGTAGAGTTTTGGAAATAAAGACATCTGTATGTTCCGACGAAATAGTATACAAGGTTATTAGCCATCAAATTACACTTGATATGAAAGAAGGATTTGTTCCACACCTCGTTGAGGACGACGCCGTTGTTGATTCTTCTAATTTGAAGGACAAACATACCAAAGATGCCTTTGATCCTGACGGTGGCATAAGTAGGATTCATTTCTGCATATCACGTGTTGTGATATTATTGATAGGATATATCTATCCACCAATCCAGAAATACTGGATATAATTCCAAGCAAGTCGTTTCTTGGAAAAAACAAGAGCGGGTTGTAACTTTACAACTTGGATTTTGCCGACTATCTGAAGCCTCTCCTCGAACAAGTCCTCGAACGAGAAAAGAATCATAATTGGGACCGGCAAAAAGCCATTGAGTCTTTCAAATAAAGAATAAAAGTACAAAAATCAACGGAATAATCCCTTTAAAATGCAAGTACGAATTGAACTCCCTTTCTTCCCCGGCTTTGACGATGAAGCGCCCTTATCCCTTTATGAACACTATGATCCTGAAGAATGGGTCATCGAGGTGAAACTGCCGGAAATACAGGAAAAGTTGCATGCCAAGGAACTTACATATTCTGACTTGACCTTCAACCAAAAGGATTACGAAAGAGACGCAAAAATCACATGGATAGAAGAATGGGGAAAGCGTGCACCGAAGGATGTCGTTGAATCAGTTGAAGCCGAAAACGGGTACAGTTTCAGCCCTAACGTGGCTTGGGCCAAGGTTAAACTAAAGGATGGCTGGCAAGACGTGATGAGAGCATTTATGCGGGATAATGAAACCTGGTTGAAGGATAACTGCGACCAGGAACATTATTGGGAGTCACAGGATTTCGAGAATTGGCCTAAATATCTTTTCCAAGATTATGCCGAGGGCGCAATTGCCGATATGATTGGCCTTATGATGTTGCGAGATTATGACGATATTGACGAAATTAGTTATAATCTAATCGCGGACGCGTTGAATAACATCGATATCCGTTCTTATGTGTTCCTTACTAAGGAAGGGCTGGTGAAACTGGTGGAAAGACAACTGGTGGAGAGTGAGGGCAATGAGCAGGACGAGGAGATAAGGATACTTAGTAACATTAAGAAGTGGTATGAAGTATTGACCACGGATTGTTCCAATAAGGATTACCTTAGTAGTCTGATCGACATTGACAGACGGGAAGAGTATCTTGATAGCCTTCGGACTTTTGTGGAGAGAATAATCCGTGAGAAGTATCGGCAAGAATGGTACAAGAACTACATTGGCACCAAGAAAATCACTTTTGACGGACCAACCAATTACAAAGAGACAGGTGAAATCACTGATGAGGATATCTCTGCCTTTACGCATGGCTACTGGAAGGACTTCTTAAATTATCGTCTCAAGGTCGGCCATACCCAGAGGCAGGACAGATTTACCGCGCTAATGCGCGATTATCCCCAGGAAATCCTGAATTGGATGCGAGATGCCATACCATATTGCTTTTATGAAGGCCTCGCCAAAGGTGGCGATTATGAATTATGTGGGTATTCGACGGAAGAGTTTCTTGATGAAATGTGGAATGCCGATGACTTGCCCATTGATCCTGTTTATGATGAAAAGGAGCCATTTGAATATGCTGCGGTTCTAGAAGAAAAATATGGGATTGATTATGTCGTGGACTACATCGTGGCATTGAATTGGGAGTATTGGATAAACGATGTTCCTGTTGGTACTGCTCGCTTTATCGTTGATGAATTCTATAAAGATGTTAGTTTAGGCGATAATCCAGAAGCTACACTTACTATGGGATACATCCTAATAAAATATGAATATAGACTTGAAGAAGTAAAACATAGTTTAAAAGATAACGTCAATCTCTCTATCGAGATGTACTCTCAATCAGCAGCTATGTGGAAAAGAGGGCAGATAGATGATAATTGGTTAACAGATTTCAACGGAAACGGATTACCTGCAATTTTCGATTGGGAATGGGGGGACGATAATTGGGGTTGTAACTATGATGAAGATGGTTATTACGATGAAGACGGTTATCCCAAATGCCCCGATGAGGATAAATACAGGATTTGGCTCTTGAAACTCCTGGAATCCGACTTCGCAAATGATATCGCCGACTACCTGAAACCCCTCCTCGAAATGGTCTTGCAGAAGGAGAAGAATCACAACTGGGAAACCGGCAAGAAAGCCATTGAATCTTTCTTGGCCAAGACTTCTAACAAATAATAAAAGATACGAAAACCATGGGAAGACAACTCAAACACTTTACCTGTCCAATCGAGACTGCAAGCGGAAGTTCCACTCTGTCCGTTGTTCATCGCTATCGTGGAAGTAAAAAAGGTTTTACTGATTTTGTATTGCAAGAATCAGGACAACCTATGCCAGCATTTGCGTTGACCTCCCCAGAAACCGCATTGGAATTGGCCCGTTTTCTCGAAGATGAGATCAACCACCAGCGTACTTCCTCGCAGGCTGCTCCCTCTTTCGATATTACTGGATTTGCCATCAAAGTCCTTTGTGATGGCAAGGTCATCAAGACCTATACCCGTATCGAGACCAAATCTGACGACATCGATTCTTTCTCTTATCCTTCTCTAAAGAAATCGTATCCTGATTACAGTTCCGATGAGTATTACTTCATCGTCTACAGCCTTAAGGATAACGGAATTGCTCGGGAGACAATCGAGAAAATAATCGAAGCGTGCGCCGAGTATCAGAAGGCCGTTTTGGTTTCCGGGGATTTAAGAGTATGTAGGCCTATGGGCCAAAAGGACATAGAGAAGATTACCGGATACGACATCACAACTGTTTCCAGAGCGGTGAGAAGCACGCGTTTTTTCACCAAGTACAGGAATTATTCTCTAAACAGCCGCGACAATGTATCCATCGCTTTTCCTTCGCTTTTCAACGAGGGAATTCAGATTGATGGAGAGAAAGTCTGCACCTTCGGAATCAAGGAGAAGATTCTGGCTATGATAGAGGTGGAGGATAAGTCTAAACCTCTGACTGATGATAGTATTACTGAAGCGCTTCAGCATTTTGGTTACAAGGTGGCAAGACGTACCGTCGTCAAGTACAGAAACGCTCTTGGAATTCCCAACAGCAACAAAAGGCGTATTTGACGACTATTTCGTGGTTCGGCAGTCTTTATTAAGATTACAGAGTCGGGTTTGGCCTAGATCTTAATCAGTCCTCCCTCACCGCTATTAGCCTTTATTCCTCCCCATAAGTCAATAATACCGTCGACATACCCTTCCTTTGTTTTAATTTGGCATTCTGCATACCCCGATCTAAAGGTTGTGATTTTCTTCAATTTTGATGTCAGCGGCACTATGAAATTCCCTTCCGTATCAATAACACCAGAGCGTGATTTTTGCTCTACGTACGCCCTGTTATAAAAAAACTCGCTTATATGAGTGAAAGATTCGGTTAAAACATTTCCTGCAAGATCCACCAAACATCCAGAAGTCCCCCTCCCCTGGTCGCCCTTTACTACCGTGCAATGAGCGGGCAGGTCGGTTTTCGTGATTTCCAAGCCTTCCAGCGTGAAGTACTTGTTATAGTTTTCTCCATACTCCAAAGACTTCTGGGCGATAATGCTGCCGCCAATTAGATTAAAAAACGATCCCGCTTCCGGGTCAAAAGAAAAGCTACAAATAAGTTCTCCTTTCCTGTTAAGAATATCCACTCTCGACAAATCAGTTAACGTACAGGCAAAACAGGCAATGGGATTATGCAGGGCGTCAATTCTACAATATTTTTTGTACGGAAAAAACATCCAGCCATAACTCATATTATCGTGGGTCGTTTTACAGTATGCGAAATAACCTCCATCTCCATAGAATAAATGCCACATTCCTCCACTAAACTTGAAATCGTTTGTTGGAAACTTGTATAAGGTGCCATCAGAAATAGCAAAACATTCGGTTTCGCCATTTGCAACGCACTTAAGGATATCATCAAAAAAGCCTCTTCCAAAACCACCTTTACACTCTCCCACGACATCTATAATATCATACTTTGCGGCAAGAACGACCTCGCCATTTTGATTCATTATCCCTCCTTTTCCGTCCTGAATTAAAGGGAACCAGCCATTTTGCACAATAGCCTTAAAAGCTTTATCGGAGACATTCGCCTGTGCCGATCGCCAGTCGTAAGGCAATTCCGTTCCATTGATATTCCTCAGCCAGCAATGACCGTCTTCTTTGTGGAAAGGCCACCAGCCGTTAGCCGTCAAAACGCCAAAACGAGGCGCATCCTTGATTTCCTGCCAGTCATCACTGCACAAATTGATAGCGTGACTCTTCGTTTCCAGAAGGAAGCACTTTCCCTCCATTGACTCAAATACCACGTATGCCCCACGCAAATATGCCTTTTTCAATCCTCCGGGGAGCATTCCCCTTTTGAGAACCTCATTGCCCCGGCTGTCCATTATTCCAAACTGATTATCAAGAATATATGGAACAAGATTCTTATTGAAAAAGAATGTGAGTGCGTTTTCGTTCCATTTGGGGAAAGGTCTCTGTGGAACATCCTGCCGGGTCACATAATTGAAGAGATGCTCTGTCTCGTATTCGGGCCCATCATACATATGACTACGCCAATCGGGGCTATCAAGATACTCCTTATATTCACAAGTCGCATCCTTAATCAAGATCAGTTCATCATATACGCCTTTGATATTCCGATATGACGGGGACAGCATCAACTTACCCGTTTCATCAGCAAGCCCCAATTTGAACAAGCGACTGTCGCAACGGTCAATTAACTCAAACAGGACCCGATCGTTTGGCCAATACTTTCTGACCTTTATTTCGTCGTACTCACAAGGGACGGTATAGTCGCCATTCTCGTCAATAATTCCCCACTTGCCACCTTTTCGTACGCGGGCAACTCCCGTTTCCTTTCCAGGGATGTCGGACAAAAAACCGGCAGTATACCCGAAATGTTTGGCAATATCCCATTGAGCAGGAATTCTGATATTACCATCGAGGTCTTTGTAGCCCATCAATCCATCTTCCGCGATGAATGGAAATAAATCTCTGGTCATATTTGCCTATACTATAAAGTGATATTAATATCAGTCACTTGGCATTTAGAAAGCAAAACGCACTCACCAGGATGAAGACGGGGAGGCACTTGCCCATCTATACATCGTACTACAAGTATCATCCTTCTCCTTGAGAGGAACCGTAACTGCAGAGGCCATACCGGCATATACAGGATTCCCTTCCCGGAATGAATCAAAGTCACTTTCGTCGCAGACAAAGATTCCGAAAACCTGCTGAACCAGGTGCTTGACCACATTATCGACACTCCTGAAACAATCAACAATCATATAATTATCCGGATTGTTATCGCCGAGATCATACTCCAGCAACAAATACATTGAGGCATAGAAATCTTTGATCTTAGGCCAAGGAGCACCCATACAGACAATGAGTTCTCCTTCTGGCGAACCGGTTTCCTCCAACTGGTCGTGGAAGACATCCATTTCTTCATGATCTTCAAATGTTTGATAGGGCTCAAAAAAGAACAGTCCATTTTCCCGGTAGACCCGAATAGCGCACAACGGCGAATTAATATCAACTTTCATAATAATATAGATTTGTTTCCTCTAAGATAACTAATAATATCAAAAACTGCAAAAAGGGATGAAAAGATTTGCTTCCGGCTGGGTATAAATAAGAAAATCAAGTCCTATGGAGTCAAGCAAGTTTATCCATTTTACCGAAGAAATGGCCGGAGCCATCGCTTCCGCGACCCATGAAATCAGGCAGGCCTTCCGGCGCGCGCTGACGGAGACATCCTGCCTTGGGAAGGACTTCTTCGAGGAGGCTTTCGTCAAGCAATTGGGCGATTTCCTGTTTATGTCCGTCGTCAAGCAGGTGGCCGACAGGCAAGGGAAAGAACTCCCCGCTTCAAATCCTGAGGTGACTATGGCTGAACTGATCCGGCTGGGCGTCCCCAAAGAGAATGTCTGCGCCCGTTGCAGCAATCTGACGGCGAAACTCCCCAATGCGAGCTACCGTCTGTACCGGAAGGACTTCGGTTATCCGCACGGTTCGGTTCAGGTTACCTGGAAAGAGTGCGGCATTCTCGTCCATCCCGGGCTTTCCCCGACGGATCTTGCCCGTTTCATCTTCCTGCTGGATTCCCACCTGCCGGAAATCGACAAGGCGGCGAAGACCATTCTCGGAGAAATGCAGGACGATGTCCGGGTGAAACAAGCCGAGGAGAAGGCGCTGGAGATCGCCAGGAAAACCGTTGGGATCCAGCTCTCCGACGCTCTCCCCGGGATGGGAATCTCGGGTCATTACACGGTTTCATCCGACGGGAAGGTGCGGCTGCATATCTCCCGTTCGTTCCATGGCGAAATCGAACTCCCGATCGAGGATCTCGCCGATTTCCTGTCCGACACCGCGCGGGTTGAATCAACCCTTGAAGCCAACCCCAACCCGACAATAACAGAACTGAAGGGGAACGCCGGGCAGTCTCTCTTCCCCCAGTCGTTCTTCTCGAAGATTAAAACGACACACTAGTCGAACCTGATGACACTGAACTTGTCGTCCTGTTCGTTTTTCTCGATGCGGATCTTGTAGATGCCGTCGTCCCGGAGAAGGGCGGCGGTGTGGCTGATGATGCCGATCCGCTTGCCCTGCGTCCGGAGCGAATTGAGGGCGTCTACCACGACATCCTGGGTATCGCCGTCCAGCGAACCGAAACCTTCGTCAATGAACAGGTTCTTGATGGAGACGGATCCGGAAGAGATGTTCGACAGGCCGAGGGCCAGCGCCAGGCTGACCATAAAGGTCTCGCCACCCGACAGCGACGAGGCGTAACGCTCGCCCAGTTCCCCGTCCACGACCATAATCTCGAGGGTGGAGTCGTTCTGCTTCTTGAGGGAATAGCGATTATTCGTGTACTTCCGCAGTTCGATGTTGGCATAGTCGAGGAGCAGGCCCAGGGTGTAGTTCTGTGCGATCATCCGGAACTCTTTCGCATCCTTGTCCCCGCGATGGGCGCCGAGCATCTTGTAGAAGCGGTTCCAGAGTTCCAGTTTCTTCTTGGCATCAGCCAACTGGGTCTTGTACCCGGCGATGGTCTTCTCGGCATTCACGTGTGCAACAAGCCGGCCACTGACAGCTGCCAGGCGGGATTCGACGCTGTTTTCCCCGGGACCTTTCAGTTCGCTGTTGGCGGTGTCTCTTCGCATTTCCAACTCGTCTTTCGTCTCCGACGGCTTGTCCTCTTTTTCCCGGTGCCCTGTCAACTCCTCGTCCGCCCTTTTGAACAGGGCCACGGCCTCGATGCGGGCATTCTCCGCATTGTTGATCCTGTTCCTCAGACTCTTCCAGTCCGTTTTATCCTCCTTCAAGGCCGCAAGTTCCTCCCGGGAAACCGGGGTGTCGGCAGTAGCATTGAATGCCTCCATCCACGCAGACAGCGCTTCGACAGCCTCGTCATAAGGCTTCTTTTTCTCCGCCTGAACGTGCTGTTTCTCCTTCAACTCTTCCTCCAACCCCGGGGTCAGCCCGCTCAAGGTTTCGATGTCCCGTTCGATTCCTTTTACTTTCTTATCAGCCTCTTCGAACGCTTCTTCGGCAGAGACATAATTGCGGATGTCCGATTCCAGTGACGGAATAAAAGCAGCCCTGTCGGCAAGCCTCCGGGCGTACCAACCATCCGGAAGGTTCTTATCGAGGATATCCTTGGAAGAAGCGGCCTTCTGAAGCAGATCGCGTAAGCCGACCCGGGACAGAAGTCCTTCCGCCTCCGCCTTCTCGTCTTCCCATTTCTTCAATTCTCCGGCCTTTGACTTCAATGCCCGGATCTGCTCTTCGGGGTTATAACTTAAAAAGACGGTACGGAACGAATCATCGACAAGCAAAACCTTATTCTTCAGCCCGTTGATGGACGCATTCAACGTTCTTCGCTCTCCTGCCCTGACGTTGATGGCTTGATTGGCGGCATCAATCTTTCCATCAACTTCCCAGAATCTCTTCTCTTTCTCTACCAACGCCCCTTTGAGCGTCTCGATCTCTTCGTTGAAGACGGATGCCGTCGCGTACGGATGGTGTGTGGCCCCGCAGAGTTCGCAAGGCTGTCCTTCCACGAGCAGGCCCCGTTTAATGATGTAGTCGTTGTCTTCCAGGGTCCAGATATGATTGGCCAGACTCTTGACATCCCCGTCCAGTTCGTCGTGCAAGGGCGTGAGCGAGTTGATCAAATCCTGGTCCTTCGCATCCTCGCCATCCAATTGCCGGACCTGTTCCATCTGGCCGGAAAGGGTTTCAGCGTATCCGCAAAGATCCATTTCCCGCTGCGCCCGGGTGACACGGCCGTTCAAAGTGTCCGGGTTCATATCGGACTCAAGACCCTCGGTCCAGCGGCCTGCCGTTTCCAGCAGGGACGCCTCGTCCAATCTGCCGTATCCGCTTTCAGGAGCATAACGATCCGCAGCGGACCGGAGTTCCCGCACGGCCTGGTCCAGCCGCGCGTATTCGTTGCGGATCAACCCGATGTTTTCTTTGACCGGCTTGATCCGGGCGAGTTTATCAAACACGGACTTCTTTTCATCCAACTCCTCCTGCGCCGCCTTCTTCTCAACATCTTTCTTATGTTGAATACTCCGCTTATTCTCGTCAAGCCTCCCCTGGGCTTCAGCGGCATTTTCTTCCGCAGTGGAATGCTCTCTCTTTGCATCATTTTCCCTGCCCAGCAGCTTCAAGCCATCAGAAAGGCCATCATACCGGTCCAACCTCGACTTGTCGGGAAGAAGAAGCCGCTCGGCATCTTCCTTCTCCTTCTTTTCCTTTTCCGCTGCCTCCCTGTTCGTCGTCAGGGTCTCAAGCGTCTGCCACCAGCCCACTCCCTTCCCAACCTCTACTCT
>Ga0247608_10004707_pt1 | contig 15089 bp, 11 predicted proteins | sample 176DNAGHGlowgp2_FD_193490 | JGI IMG/M metagenome (GOLD analysis project Ga0247608, IMG submission 193490) | Sheep rumen microbial communities from Palmerston North, Manawatu-Wanganui, New Zealand - 1766 DNA GHGlow gp2 | ecosystem: Host-associated > Mammals > Digestive system > Stomach > Rumen ...
CCTTTGACAGGTTACCTGATTCATTCATTATCTTCATATGCAGCTATGATATAATGAGCGCAGATACAGCGATGAAGTGGTACAGGCGTAAATGCCTTGATAACGGGGAAGAATTAGGTGACGGCTCCAACATAATCTTCGTTAACGGATCTTATGCTGGGAATGATGATATTGGCGATCTCGTTAGAGATCTGAAGGAGACTGATCCGGACAAGATAAAGAACAGTATCCTGTCAAGACAGGTGACAGAGATAAAGAACTCCGAGAGGGAAAGAAAGGGAGGCAAGAAAATGGTAGAGACACATTTTGACAGGTTGATGGCAAAAGCTGAGGAAGAAGGTATCGAGAAAGGTAAGATTGAAGGTAAGATCGAAGGTAAGATCGAAGGTATGCTTGAGGGCAAAACAGAAAGTTCCCTCGCCACGGCTAAGAGAATGCTTGCCAAGGGAAAGTATTCAGTTGACGAGATAGCAGAAGTGACAGACCTTCCGGTGGAGAAAGTCAGAGAACTTGCTGAAGGTGCCTGAGAGGTAGATAACAATGATCAGACGAGACTGTTTCAATTCAAAAGAAACAGTCTTTTTTTGATTCTTCCGTATATAGCACGCTTATCAGGTAATTTCTTGCCGTGCAAGTAATGAGTTGATATACTATTCTTATCAGGTGATTTCTTGCTGCGTAAGTAATAATGATACCTAGATTCCGTTCCACAAGGAGGTCAGTAGTATGAAGTTGAGTAGATTAACTTCCGTTTTTTTCGCTACAGTAGTAGTTTCTTCTTTGGTCTTTGCCGTCAATAGCACTGTTATAGCTGATGGCGAGGGGATCTTGATAGATGAGAACAGTTTCCCGGATGAGGCATTCAGACAATATGTCAGTACTGAGATAGATGATGGCGATGGTGTTCTTAGTGATGAGGAGATAAGCAACACTAAGGAAATCAACTGCAATTACCGGGATATCGGGTCTTTAGAGGGAATTGGGTATTTCTCAGCGTTGGAAACTCTTAGCTGCGGGATGAATGATCTAAATGGTTTAGACTTAAGCGGAAATCCTGAACTGAGATATCTTTACTGCGGCAGCAACCCACTTAATGGTTTGGACTTAAGCGGAAATCCTGAACTGAGATATTTGCATTGCTGCGACACTCATTGCACAACATTGAATGTCAGTAATAATACAAAACTCAATGAACTCCACTGTGAGGCATGTTCGCTTACGAGCCTCAATTTGAAGAATAATGGGAAATTGACATATCTCTATTGTCCGAATAACAAGCTTACGAGTCTCGATGTCAGTAAAAATACCAAATTGGACTTTATACAATGTGAAGGCAATCCCATAACAAAACTTGATGTCTCACGATGTAAGAATCTTACTACGCTGTGGTGTGGAGGTAACAAGCTTAAGACACTTATTCTTAATAAAAAGATGCAGAGACTTGCTTGTGGGGATGACACTCTTACCACACTTGATATCAGCAATTGTCCGGCCCTCAATACAACATACCGCAATAATAAGAAAATTGTTAAAAGCAGGATCTATCACTATTACTTTCCCAAGGATTCCGAGGCGGAAGGCTATCGTTCTGGTGATTCCTACATATATATCAGTAAGACATGTAAGATCAAATACAGTAAATCCGCTCAATGGTGTGAGATCGGTGGTAACTGGTACTACATGGACGCAAAGGGCAAACTTGCCAAGGGCTGGAAGAAGATAAGCAAGAAGTGGTATTACTTCAATTCCAAGTCCGGGGTCATGACGACCGGCGTCAAGAAGATCGGTAAGTATTATTATCTGTTTAACGACAAGGGAGTAATGCTCAAGTCAGGGTGGAAGAAAGACTCGAATGGTAATACATATTATCTGAAGAAGGACGGAAAGGCTTACACAAAGAAATGGGCGAAGAAAAGCGGAAAATGGTATTACTTTGGAAGTAACGGCACGATGGTCAAAGGCAAGTCGCTGAAGATCGGCAAGAAGACCTACAAGTTTGATTCAAAGGGCGTCTGTAAGAATCCGTAATACTGAGTGCAATTAACGAGTAAAATGAGGTGTCTCAGAAGTGATCTTTTGAGGCACCTCATTAGTTTGTATATGTAAATGTACATGTAACGCCCGCAACATGTACAAAAACATGTACAGAGCATTATTATTTGATGGTTAGCAATCCCCAGTTCTTCTTATTTTATGTTAAAATACAGACGATTTTTGCATTCCGAGGTAAACGCATTTGAAGATCAGGCTTAAGACAACTGATATCATCGTTATTATCGTTCTTATAGCGGTATTTGTTTTCGTATCGGTATTTACCTCGGCAAAAATGTTCAGGTCAACGGTGGATGAGATCGATCAGGTAAGTTCGATAAGCCTTGAGAGGATCAGGATCGATTTCCAGGATACGCTGAACACAGCGGCTAATGCACTGAACAATTATGCGCTGCAGGCTGACAAGCTTGTATCGGCAAAGGCTTCGCAGGAACTCATCGGGAAGAACGTCAGGGAGATCAAGCAGACACAGCTCCTTAAGACTGACGGAGTAAATTTCAACGCGTATATAGCAGGACCGGGATGGGAGATAATCCCTGATTTTGATAAGCCGGATGATTACCATGCAACGGAGAGGGTCTGGTATGTCGGCGCGATCGATAAGAAGGGTGATCTCTTTGTATCGGAGCCCTATCTTGACAGCATGACGAAGGAACTCTGCTATACAATGTCAAAAGTCCTCTCTGACGGTAAGACTGTCGTGGCTATGGACTTTACGTTATCTGATGTCCAGAAGTCGGTCAACAGGATGGGCGCGGGAGAGTTCACGGCCATTATCGTATCCAAAGACCTTCTTGTCGTAGGTTATCCTGATATGGATATTGTCGGTACGGATGTTTATGATTCTCTGCCGCAGTATTACTCCGTCCTTAACAGGGTAATATCGACTTCCAGCAATGTAAGTTTCTCAGATACAGTTAATAATGAGAAAGTCACCGTATTCAGTACCGAAACGAATAACCAATGGTATATGGTCCTGATCGCTTATGACGATGCGCTTTACGGCGAGACTTATGACGAGATAGCAATAACTGTACTCATATTCCTGGCGATCCTGATAACGATCCTTGTGATCTACGTGGTCAATGCGCGCAGGAGGATAGAGAGCGAAAACCAGCTCGAGAGCCGTAACAAGTTTATCAGCGGACTGTCCGATGAGCTAAGGAAGCCAATCTCGAGCATCATGAAGCTAAGCGATTCCGAGAGGATCAGCCACAGCATAGACGTGAAGGATGATATCGAATCGATCAGGGAATCCGGTCTTGTGCTGTCGCAGAAGATAGATAATATCTCGTCCTATTCGTACATGATCGCCGAAGAGGCCAAGAATAATAAGATCGCAAAGAAGAATAAGCGTGATGTGTCCAAGATGATCAGGAGGACCAGGAATGCCATCGTGTGGCTTTTCGCGCTGACCATGGTAGTCACGATGGTTATATCTGCCATCTCCGGATATTTTACGGGGACGATGGATCTGACTCTCGATAATGATATCTACTACATCAAGCTCACTAACTGGACGAATCAGCAGAATAACATACTCGACATGTTCACGAACTTCATCGATGCGGATCCGTCCATCCTGAAGGATTATGATGCCTGCGTCGCATGGCTCAACAGGATCGCTTCAAATTATCCGGAGATATCAGTCTGCTATATCGCTAACCCCTACAAGGAACATACGGTCATTATGAATAACGGGTGGGAACCTGATGATGACTGGCATGTTGAAGACAGGCAGTGGTATAAGGATACGATCTCCTCGACGACGGGATACAGCATATCCAGCCCTTATTATGATGATCAGACAGGTGAGTACTGTGTTACTTTCTCACAGTCGATCTTTAAACCGTCCGGAGAGTTCCTCGGAGTATTCGGCATAGATTTCTTCATGGATAAGCTGATCGAGATATTCGGTGAGGAGAATGCTTCGGAGAAATATGCTTTCCTTGTTGACAACGAGGGCAGGATCCTTAATCACCCGAACGAAGATTATCAGATGACTTCATCGCAGTTCACCGAAGTCGCATATACCGAGTATGAGGATTTTGAATCAGGTTTTGCACATATCGGGTTCAATGATTATGACGGCAGATTCTCTACCGGTACGAAGATGCACCATGAGGGTTCCGGATTCACGATATATGTGGTAAGGGACTGGTGGGACGTATTCGGCAGCAGCATATCGCTGATGGCTTTTACATTGTTTATGCTGCTCCTTTGCACGGTAATGGTAATAGTCATGATCAACAGGATCATCACATGGCAGCATGATGTTAATGACAAACTTGCCCAGTCTGTTCAGGAGGCGGCTGCCGCCGGCAAGGCGAAGTCACAGTTCCTGGCACAAATGAGCCACGAGATAAGGACTCCTATCAATGCGGTAATAGGTATGGATGAGATTATCCTCAGGGAGTCCAAAGACCCGTCCATCAGGGAATACGCGGAGAATATCCAGGTAGCCGGCAAGACGCTTCTCGAACTCGTTAACGGGATACTTGATTTCTCGAAGATCGAGGAAGGCAAGATGGAGATCGTCCCCGTGAAATACGATGTTGCGTCTCTCATCGGAGAACTCTATAACATGATCTCCGGCAAGGCCGAGAAGAAGAAGCTCGAAATGACTTTCGACATCGACCCGACGCTTCCTACGAGTCTCTTCGGAGATGATGTCAAGGTCAAGCAGATAATAATCAACATGCTGACAAACGCAGTAAAATATACTGATGAGGGATGCGTAACGCTTAAGATCTCAGGTACGACCGAAGGAGATTCCTGCCTGCTCCACGTCAGCGTGAAGGATACGGGAATTGGTATCAAGAGCGATGATCTTGATAAGCTCTTCACTTCGTTCCAGAGGCTTGATGTCGTCCGCAACAGGAATATCGAGGGAACAGGTCTTGGCATATCCATCATCCAGGGACTCCTTACGAGGATGAACAGCGAACTTAAGGTGATAAGTGAATACGGTAAGGGATCGGAGTTCTACTTCGATCTTGAGCAGAAGATCATCGACAGGACCCCCATGGGTGAGTTCAACAGCAGTGTGATCTCCGGAATGGCAGGTGCAAAAGAGATCCTGCTCGCAGAGAACTGCGATGTCCTCGTGGTCGACGATAACGACATGAACCTTAAGGTTGCCAAGGGACTGTTGAAGTTCTACGGGATCATTCCTGACCTGGCAACAAGCGGGGATGAGTGCATAAGGATGGTGAGAGCGAAGAGGTATGATCTCATATTCCTTGATCATATGATGCCGGGCAGGGACGGTATAGAAACTTTCAGGGAGCTTGTCAGGGAAGACCTTGTTTACGATACCCCAGTTATCTGCCTGACGGCAAATGCCGTATCAGGCATCAAGGAGAAGTACATCGAGGAGGGCTTTAATGATTATCTGGCAAAGCCTATCGATATGAAGGCGCTCGAGGCGATACTTACCGCCTGGCTGCCTGAAGATAAGCTGAAGCATGTCAAGGCAGAGGTCGTGACTGAAGATACCGGTAAAACATCAGAAGATATCACTGATCCGGTCAAGTATCTCGATTCAGTCGGTATTGATACTTCTTCAGGTATCACTTATACTGCCGGTAGCAAAGAATTCTATTTCGAGATGCTCGGGTCTTTTGTCGAAGAGTATGAGGAGAAATCCGGGGAGATCATTAAGGATCACGAAGATAAGAACTGGCATGATTATCAGACAAGGGTCCATGCACTCAAGAGCACTTCGAGGATGATAGGCATCAATGACCTTGCCGATCTGGCATTGAAGCATGAGAATGCTGCAAGGGAAGGCAGAACGGATGAGATCGAAGAGAGTTTTGACGGATTGATGGAACTGTACCGTTCCAGAGTTGATGATCTTAAGAAAGCATTAAGAGAGGACTGACATATGCGCAAGATATTGATCGTTGATGATGAAGATATGATGATCAAGGTTACCCAGAGGATACTATCCGAGCAATACGAGATAGTAACGGCATCGTCAGGTGAAGAGGCGATCAGGGTGTATGGGGAAGAGAAGCCTGATCTGGTCCTGTCTGATTTTCTCATGCCAGGAATGAACGGATTTGAGATGCATGAGGAACTCCAGAAGAGATACGGCGATGATATCCCGATCATGTACATGACAGCTGATGATGCGGACGATATCGAGGGCAAAGGTTTTGACAGGGGAGCAAAGGACTTTATCAGGAAGCCCTTCAGGCCGGATGTCCTTCTAAGGCGCGTAAGCAACATCCTTGGCAATATAGAGATCATCAATGATCTTACGGAGGAGGCTACGATCGACAGGCTGACCGGATTCCTTAACAAGGCTGCATCGACCGATGCATTGAGGGAGACCGTCAAGAAGGAACGCGGCGTTCTGATGATGATCGACCTTGACAGCTTCAAGCTCGTTAACGACATATACGGACATGAGAAGGGTGATGATATATTGAGGCTCTTCGCGGATGTCGTCCGCAACAATACGAGATCGGACGATATCCTGGGACGTCAGGGCGGCGACGAGTTCATCGCTTTCGGAAGGAATATCATCGATGAGGAGACTGTTGCAAGGATCACCGCAAGGATCAACAAGCAGCTGTACAGGGAAGCAAAGAAACTCCTGGGAGAGGACTTTACCATTCCGCTCGGTGTATCGATCGGCGGAGTCTTTGTTCCTGAGGAAGGAACCGATTTTGATGAACTGTTTTCCAAGGCTGACAAGGCACTTTATTTCGTAAAGCAGAACGGCAAACACGGTTATTCCATGTACGGTAATCCCGAAGATAATGATTTTGCCAAAGTCAGGGATTCATCCTTTGAGATGAATCAGCTCACGAAGATCCTGGAGGAGCGCAGTACTTCGAATTGTGCTTTCTGGCTCGGACAGGATGCTTTCAGCTATGTGTACAGATTCATGATCAGGCATATCAACAGCTATCATGGCGTGGCATATAAGGTCCTCTTTACGATCACGCCGCACGATAAGTACATCGATGCTGCAACATATGCAGTCCTTACCAAGCAGTTTGGTGACATCCTCAATGCTTCACTGAGGAAGAGCGACATCATGATGCAGTCCAAGCAGAACCAGTATTTCCTGCTGCTGCCGGAACTTAACGATCAGCATATCAATGCCGTGATCGAGAGGATCATGGATCGCTGGGAGAAGAATGAACTGTGCGGCCTTGCCGAAGTTAACTACCTTACAGAGATCGTCGAGTCTGAAGACAATACAGAGAATGATCAGCGCAACAGATAACTGGAAGCAGAGATTTCATCCGGAACCGGATGAAGGCTGGCTCAATGATCCTAACGGATTGTGTTTTTACAAGGGTCTGTATCATGTGTTTTTCCAATACAGCCCCTCTGACTGTTTTGGCGGCGGTGAGCGCGGGTGGGGACATTTCGCGGGTGAGAGCCTATTTGATCTCAGGTTCTGCGGAATGCCCGTAAGGCCTGACAGCGAACAGGACAGGGATGGCTGCTGGTCCGGAAGCGCAGTAGTCTTCAATGATACCCTTTACGTGTTCTATACCGGAAATGTTGATGATAACGGCATAAGGTCGTCCAACCAGATACTGACAACTTCCAATGACGGTTTTGTGTTTGGCGCTAAGAAGACCATTCTGAGTGCTCCTGATTATCCTTCGGACATAACATTTGATGTCAGGGATCCCAAGGTCTGGTATGACGGGACCTGGCATATGGTGTTAGGAGCCAGGGATAAGGATGATCACGGCAAGGTCCTGTATTATGAGGCAGATGATCCGTATGAATGGCACTTTGTCAGGGCGTATTACAGACCCGGATACGGCTATATGTGGGAGTGTCCTGACATGATCAGCATCGGCGGACATAAGTTCCTCATGACCTGTCCCCAGGGACTTGCCCATGAGAGATACAGATTCCAGAATGTATACAGCTGCGGATACTTCCGCATATCAGGGGAAGAACCCGGCGATCTTGAAGAACTCGACCACGGTTTTGATCTTTATGCTCCGCAGACATTTACTTCTCCGGAAGGTGATGTGATACTTATCGGATGGATGGGAATGAGCGACAATCCCTTTGACAATCCGACGACCGGGTTCGGCCGCCAGAATTGTCTTACGATCCCCAGAAGGCTGTCAGTCGATGAAGACGGGTACATCCTTCAGGAACCATTTACCGAAGAAGAGAACGTCATTGAGTTTACTGACATATCAGACAGTTTTACGATATTGATCTCTGATGCAAGGCTATCATTCTCGGAGGGAGAGTTCATCCTCGACCTGACGCGAAATGACATCGGCAGGGGAAGGGACATCAGAAGGGCAAAGGTTGATAAAGTCTTATCACTCAAGATCGTGTGCGACAGTTCATCGCTGGAGATATTCATCAATGACGGGCGCATTGTCATGACTTCAAGGTTTTATCCTGACAGCAGTAATGTTAATATAAGTTGTAACGGGACCAGACGGAGGTGAACAAAAATGACCGGTGACAGGCTCGTTGCCATAGGAGAAGCTCTCATAGACTTTATTCCTTCTGTGAAGGGGGTTGAATTTGATGAGGTCGATTCATTCCTTCCCGCTACGGGAGGCGCTCCCGCTAATGTTGCCGGCGCATATGCCGCCTTGGGCGGAAGATCCGTCCTGCTCACAAAACTCGGCAATGATCCGTTTGGAAACAAGATAATAAAAGAACTCGGGAATGCGGGCATCGATACTTCATATATCCTACAGACTGACGAGGCGAATACTGCTCTTGCATTTGTCAGCCTTGCACCTGACGGCAACAGGACTTTCTCTTTTTACAGGAATCCGTCAGCGGATATGCTCTACAGGGGGAGCGAAGTGCCTGCTGAAGCTTTCGAGGAGATTTTTGCACTTCATTTCTGCAGTGTGTCTCTTGGGGATTTCCCGATGAAGGAAGCGCACCTTAAGGCCATAGAGTATGCAAAGGCATCCGGCGCCCTGATCAGTTTTGACCCGAACCTGAGGTTCATGCTCTGGGATGATCACGATAAGCTCAGGGAGACTGTTGATGATTTCCTGCAGTATTCTGATATCGTTAAGATATCAGACGATGAGCTCCTGTTCATAACGGGCAAGGATAATATCACGGATGCCCTTCCTTATCTGTGGAATAAGGGCGTCAGGCTCGTACTGTTCACCAGGGGCTCTGACGGAATGAGCGCTTATACCGGAAAGGCTGAAGCATCCGTAGAGGCTCCTGAGGCTGAAGCTGTCGATACGACTGGAGCAGGCGACGCTTCGATAGGATCGTTCCTCTGGAAGCTTAACAGTATGGGATATGGGGCAGGTAACATCGAAGACATAACCTCTCCGGATCTTAAGAGGATTCTTGGATTCTCTGCGGCATTCTGCGCCGAGAGCATAAAGCACAAGGGAGCTATCCCTTCATATCCTGATCATGTGGATGGAGATTACTGAGATGAAGGATTACAACAGAACGGCGAGAACAAAGTTCAATGTCAAGGCGATGACTTTTATGATCGTCCTGACCATACTTTTTTCCATAATGTTCGTTTTTGGCCTCTACTGCACGTTAACGCAGACTGTTCCCTCCGGAAGCTTCCTGTCAGAAGGATTCATGAAGGGGTTCATCAGGTATTGTACCCAGAGGGGGATCACAAATGCCATGTTCTGTGCAGCTACGTTCACATTCTACTTCAGGGTGCATAACATCGATGATCTCTTCACGCAGAGCGGATCTTACGAGATGAGATGGCTGGGTATGACTTATATAGGCATATGGGCTCTTAATATCGTTGCCCGGTTCTTTGTCGACGGATTGATGTTCCCGCCTCATCTTTTTGTATTCCTCGGGGTGGTCTGCATCATCCTCTTTGCCATGATCAAGGCATTGTCGAGCAGGGTGGACATGTATCTCAATACTGACGGCGGACACAGAAGGATAGGTGACATGACACCCTTCCAGTTCATTGAATTCATTGCGAGCCTGTTCAAAAAGGGCTGATCAGTATTCGTCTTCTTTTATGAAGAATCCGATGATCGAAGTGATTAGGAGCAATCCCGCAGCACCGATAGCCAGGTAATAGCCAAAAGGATGCACGTTGTTGACACTCTCTATGTCGCTCATCTTCATGAAGATGGAGAAAGGACTGTCACTTGCTGCGATCTCATGCAGATAATCACCCTGCTGCAGATAATAGAATAAGATGATGAAATGAAGCCCTGACAGGAGTATCCCCAGGACGGATGCGGCCTTATACTTGCCCCATATCAGAACGAAGGCAACGACGATCGGGAAGACGATGTGCATGATCCCAATCCGCGAATCAAGGATCGCATAATATTGTGACTTTGTTATGCCGGTAGTGGACACGGCGTCGATCTGGTTGCACGGAATAAAGACTGACACTAATGCCAATCCGAGGATACCTATGAAAATCTTGTCGAAAACTTCCCTTTTGCCCATACAGTCATTATAATATAGGAAAACTTTTTCGCAAGGAATATTCAATGATCTATATAACGTCAGACCTGCATTTCGGGCATGACAAGCCCTTTATTTACGGAGACAGAGGGTTTGAGAACATAGAAGAGCACGACCGTGCATTAATCGATAACTGGAACAGTATAGTATCAGATGAAGATACCGTATATGTGCTTGGGGATATCATGCTCAAGGACAATGACAACGGGATCAGGTGCTGGAACATGCTTAAAGGCAGCAAGATGATAGTTATAGGCAACCATGATTCCGACACCCGTATCGGTCTTCTTGGAAGATGTGATAATACGATGATCCTGGGATATGCTTATCTTCTCAAACATGCCGGCAGGAACCTGTTCCTGTGCCATTATCCTGCGATCACGAAGAACTTTGATGATGACAGGCAGAGCGGCAAACGTGTCTACTGCGTCTGCGGGCATGTCCATACCGGGGACAGGTTCTGTGACATGGATAAGGGAACAATATACCATGTCGAACCAGAATGCCATGGTAATATGCCTGTATCTATCGACGAAGTGATCAGGGATATTGAAGAGTACGGTGGCAGATAATGGTAATCGCAGCGATCGTTTTTATTCTGGTATCCAATCTTGCAGTTATCCTGCAGGTGTCTGGCATAGGCGGATCATGGATGATCTGGATGACTGCGGCAACGCTTTTTATCCTCTGCAATATCTTCCCGTCTTTTAAGCAGTTCCCTGTAACAAGACTTAAGAACCTTCAAAGAGGCGTGGCGCTGCTGATAGAGTTCCTCATCACCTGCGTCGTTGATGTTGCAGTCCTTGTTGTATCACTTGTGTTCAGGGACAGTGAATTCTGTACACTTAGCACGGCCACGATCGTTGCTAATTCGGTCATCGCGTTCCTGGCGGGCGTCGTCATCTTCTGGAACGGCATAATAAGGGTGTATGTCACTTCAGCCCAGTTAGGCGTCAAGTGGCGCGTGATAGGGATCCTGTGCGGCATGATCCCCATAGCACACCTTATCGTTCTTGGGATCATCATAAAGATCTCATACAGGGAATATACGGAAGAGACGGCAAGGTTTGTCCTTAACGTATCGAGAGCTGATGACCAGGTCTGCAAGACACGTTATCCGATCCTTATGGTTCACGGAGTCTTCTTCAGGGATATCAAGTACTTCAAGTATTGGGGAAGGATTCCCAAGGATCTCGAGAAGAACGGCGCGACTCTGTTCTACGGCCAGCAGGAATCTGCAAGGTCAGTAGAGGAGTGCGGAAGACAGCTTGCCCAGAGGATCAGGCAGATAGTCGAAGGCACGGGATGCGGCAAGGTGAACATCATCGCGCACAGCAAGGGCGGGCTTGATTCGAGAGCCGCCATAACGCTGCACAAAATGGCTCCGTATGTAGCGTCTCTCACGACTGTAAACACCCCGCACAGAGGGTGTCTGTTTGCGGATTATCTCCTCGGCAAGGCTCCCGAGAAGCTCAAGAGGTCTGTTGCGGCGAGCTACAACGCCGCGATGATCAGGACAGGAGAGAAGGACTCTGATTTCCTGTCTGCCGTCTACAGCCTGACAAATGAGGAATGTGAGAAGTTCAACGAGGCATGTCCTGATGTTCCGGGCGTATATTACCAGAGCATCGGTTCAAAGTCCGTAAATGCAGTCGGGGGGAGGTTCCCTCTTAATCTCTCCTACATCTTCGTCAAGAAGTTTGACGGGCCGAATGACGGACTTGTAGCGCTGTCTTCGATGCAGTGGGGAGAGAACTTTATAGTGGTGGAACCGCGCAAGAAGCGGGGGATCACGCACGGAGACATAATCGATCTCAACCGCGAAAACATCGACGGATTTGATGTACGCGAGACTTATGTTCAGATAGTAAAAGGTCTTAAGGACCGTGGTTTATAACGGAGGAGAAAGATGCTGGCAAAGCAGAAGTTTTTCGTAGGGTTACAGGATGTCGGGGAAGGCAACAGGATCAGTAACAAGGCGCTGATCGAGGCGCTGTCCAATGCGGCGAACGTTCATGGGCTGATGGTCGGACAGAGCACGGGGGAGAAAGACATCTCCCACCTGTCCTGGGTAGTGCTGAACTGGAAACTCAAGGTCACGGACAGGCCCGGTGCATGTGAGATCATCGAAGTTGCAACGTGGGGACGCTCATATAAGGGCCTGGTAGCCGGAAGAGATTATGAGATAACGGACAGCAAAGGCAAAGTGATCGGAAAGGCGACATCCGAATGGGTGGCCATAAATCCGGATACGGGCCGTCCGATAAAGCTTAAGCCCGAGCAGATAGAAGGGTATCAGATGGAGGAAGGAAGGGTCAATTTCCCGGACTTTAGGTTCAGCAAGCAGGTTCCGGAGATGACTGTGCTCAATAGGATCGAGTTCAAGGTGATAAAGTCAATGATCGACATGAACGGTCATGTTCACAATGCATCATATATCGATCTTGCTGAGGAAGTGCTCCCTGAAGGGATAGACAAGCTCCTCTTCAATGATATCGAGGTCTGCTACAGGAAAGAGATAAAGCCGGGTGAGACGGTGGTAATCGAATATTCAAAAAATCTTGAAGACTATTATGTTATCATTAAAGACAGAACAGACGGATCAGTCCATTCTGTCATTATCATGAAGGATCCGGAGGCAAACAGATGAAGAATATACCGCTCTATGAAGTAACACATATGAAAGACTTGAGAGAGATGCTCAAGAGACGTGTTAATGAATTTCCCGAGAACCCCGTATTCCTGCATAAGGAAGTGAAGGGCGGACCCTATGTGGCAGTATCTACGGAGAAGTATGATCACGACGTGGATTCACTCGGTACTGCGCTCATGACAATGGTTCCCAAGGGTTCACGCGTTGCTATCGTATCCGAGACAAGGTACGAGTGGTATGTATCATATCTTGGCACAACAAACGGCGTTGGCTGTGTAGTCCCCATCGATAAGGAACTGCATGAGGAGGAGATCCAGAACTGTCTTGACAGGGCTGAAGTCGATGTCCTGATCTTCTCGAAGACTAAGCTTAATGTCATCAATGCGATCTACGGAAGTCTCCCCAAGCTCAAGTATTATGTCTGCATGGATAAGCTGGACGATGAGAGATTCCTTTTCTTTGGAGATCTTCTTGAGAAGGGATCCAAACTCATGGAAGAGGGCAACCGTGATTATCTGGATACGCCCATCGATCCCGATGAGATGACGATCCTCCTGTTCACATCCGGTACAACGGCAAAGTCCAAGGCAGTTATGCTCTGCCAAAGGAATATCTGCAAGAACCTCGAAGCCATGTATTCGATGGTATATATCTATAAGGATGATGTATTCTTCTCAGTATTGCCGCTGCATCACACTTATGAGTGCACATGCGGATTCCTGGGACAGATCTACAGAGGATCCACAAATGCCATCTGCGAAGGCCTTAAGTATATAACCTCCAACATCAAGGAGGCTAAGCCCACATGTGTCCTCATGGTCCCCGTAATGCTCGAGATGTTTTACAAGGCGATCATGAAGAAGGTCAATGAGGATCCCAAGAAGGCAAAGAAGCTCAAGACGGGCATCAAGCTGTCGAGATTCCTCATGAAGCTCCACATCGATGTCCGTAAGAAGCTGTTCAAGGACATCCATGAGGTGTTCGGCGGAAGGATGAGACTCATCATCCTGGGCGGTGCACCGGTCAACCCGGATATGCTCCAGTTCTTCCAGGATATCGGATTCCTCTGCATCCAGGGATACGGACTTACTGAGTGTGCACCCATCCTGGCTCTTAACAGGGATGTCGATTTTAAGAACAATGCTGCGGGACTCCCTCTGCCGGGATGTGAAGTCAAGGTGCTTAACCCCGACGAGGATGGTATTGGTGAATTCATCGGCAAGGGTGACAACGTGTTCCTCGGCTACTACAAGGATCCCGAGGCTACTGCGGCAGCTCTTGATGCTGACGGATACTACCATACCGGAGACCTTGGATATATCGACAAGGACGGATTCTGTATCATTACCGGACGCAAGAAGAATGTCATCATCGCCAAGAACGGCAAGAACGTTTTCCCGGAGGAGATCGAGTATCTCCTGTCCCAGTCACCTTATGTTGCAGAGAGTGTCGTATCCGGCGTTCATAATGAGGCAAAGGATGACGTAGTCATCACTGCTACCATCTTCCCGAACTTTGAAGAAGTCGGCAAGAAGCTCGGTGAGGACGCACCAGACGATAAGGTGGAAGCGCTCCTCAAGGAGATTTCTGAAGAAGTAAATGAGAAGCTTCCTAACTACAAGAGGATCAAGAAGGTCGTTCTGCGTAAGGAAGAGTTCGAGAAGAATACTTCGAAGAAGATCAAGAGATATTGACGCTCCGGATCCGTATTCCGGAATTCAGTCGCTCGACGCTCCGGATCCCTATTCCGGAATTCAGTCGCTCGCACAACAAGGCGCAAATGGGCTGCTCCCATTTGCGCTTTTTTTGGGTTCTTCGGAAAACTTGTGGGAAATAGGTAATTGAAAAAGGAGCATATAAATCCTAAAGTTGAGTTGCTAAACAAAAACCGAAAGGATTAGAGATATGCTCCTTAACACAAATAATACACAGATTA
>Ga0247608_10004710_pt1 | contig 15086 bp, 11 predicted proteins | sample 176DNAGHGlowgp2_FD_193490 | JGI IMG/M metagenome (GOLD analysis project Ga0247608, IMG submission 193490) | Sheep rumen microbial communities from Palmerston North, Manawatu-Wanganui, New Zealand - 1766 DNA GHGlow gp2 | ecosystem: Host-associated > Mammals > Digestive system > Stomach > Rumen ...
CTGAAGACGGCGCTGTTCAAGGATGCAAAGAAGTTGTCACGATAAGGCACTACAGAACCCAGATACTGGCGAACCAAATCGCCATGCTCCTTGATGGCCTCACCAATGGAACAGAAGATGACCCCTTTCTCACGCAGCTTCTCCTTGAAGGTGGTCTTTACGCTCACCGAGTCCATAATGGCATCGACAGCAGTATTGCCGCTCAGTGCCAAGCGCTCCTCTAGAGGAATACCTAGCTTGTCGAAGGTTTTCTCCAATTCAGGGTCGATCCCCTCAGGAGAACCTGAGGGAACTGTGGATTTCTTTGCGGTGGGGTCGGCATAATAGCTGATTGCCTGATAGTCAACGGGTGGCACGTGAACGTGTCCCCACTTCGGCTCCGTCTGCTCCTGCCAGTAGCGGAACGCTTTCAAGCGGAACTCGAGCATCCACTCGGGCTCCCCTTTCTTAGCAGAGATGAGCCGAACGATATCCTCGTTCAGCCCTTTCTCGATGATTTCAGTATGTACGTCGGTGGTAAAGCCAAATTCATACTTTTGCTCAGCCACCTGACGCACAAATTCATTCTTTTCACTTTTCACTATTCACTATTCACTTTTCGTTAGCGAAGCGCTAAAGTTTCTGTTCTACCTCGATCTCAGTGAAGGTCTCGATAATATCACCTACCTGGATATCGTTGAAGTTAACCAGTGAGATACCACACTCCAGACCAGTTGCCACTTCCTTGGCATCATCCTTATAACGTTTCAGGGCGTCAATAGGAGCGGTATGAATCACGATACCATCACGGATGACGCGAGCCTTGTCCTTGTTGTGTACCTTACCGTCAGTCACCAGACCACCTGCCACAGTACCAACCTTAGATATCTTGAATACCTGCTTTACCTCAATCTCACCAGAGATGACTTCCTTCTTCACCTTGTCAAGCATACCCTGCATGGTCTGCTTCACATCGTCGATGGCATCGTAGATGATAGAATAGGTATTGATCTCAACACCCTCGCGATCGGCAGCTCTGCGAGCATCGGCAGAAGGACGAACCTGGAAGCCGATGATGATAGCCTCTGATGCAGAAGCCAGCATGACATCGTTCTCAGAAATCTGACCTACAGCCTTAGAGATGACGTTAACCTGAACCTTCTCAGTAGACAGCTTGATGAATGAGTCAGACAGTGCCTCGATAGAACCGTCTGTATCACCCTTCACGATGATGTTCAACTCGTGGAACTCACCCAGAGCGATACGGTGCGACAGCTCGTCGAGACCAAGCTTGGTAGTGGTACGCAAGCTTTGTTCACGCTGCAGCTGAATACGCTTATTGGCGATTTCGCGAGCTTCCTGCTCTGACTCCATCACGTGGAACGAGTCACCAGCAGTAGGAGCACCATTCAATCCCAGAATAATAGCGGGCTCAGCAGGACCAGCCTTCTCAATGCGCTGGTTACGCTCATTGAACATGGCCTTCACCTTACCCCAGGCAGTACCTGCGATGACGACGTCGCCAACTTTCAGGGTACCATTTGATACTAGCACAGTTGAGACATAGCCACGACCTTTGTCGAGTGAGCTCTCGATGATAGAACCTGTAGCCTTACGATTAGGATTAGCCTTCAGGTCAAGCATCTCAGCCTCCAACAGCACCTTCTCCAACAGTTCATAGACGCCAACACCTTTCTTTGCTGAGATTTCCTGACACTGGTACTTACCACCCCAATCTTCGACGAGGAGGTTCATGTTTGCCAAGTCCTCACGAATCTTATCGGGGTTTGCACCTGGCTTATCAATCTTGTTGATAGCGAATACCATCGGCACGTTAGCTGCCTGAGCATGAGCGATAGCCTCCTTGGTGGTAGGCATCACGCTATCGTCAGCTGCTACGATGATGATAGCAATATCCGTCACCTGAGCACCACGGGCACGCATAGCTGTGAAGGCTTCGTGACCTGGCGTATCCAGGAAAGTAATACTATGACCATCCTTCAGCTTCACATTGTAAGCACCGATGTGCTGGGTGATACCACCAGCCTCACCAGCAATCACATTGGTATTGCGGATATAGTCGAGCAGTGATGTCTTACCGTGGTCGACGTGTCCCATCACTGTTACGATAGGAGCGCGACTGATCAGATCGTTCTCATCGTCCTCCTCCTCTGTAATGGCGTTCTGAACCTCAGCAGAAACATATTCGGTAGTAAAGCCAAACTCGTCAGCCACGATGTTGATGGTCTCAGCATCCAGACGCTGGTTGATAGACACCATGATACCAATAGACATGCAGGTACCGATAACCTGGTTAACTCCTACATTCATCATGGTAGCCAACTCTGAAACGGTCACGAACTCAGTCAGCTTCAGCACCTTGCTCTCTGCTGCCTCTGCTGCCATCTCCTCGTTCATGCGCTCAGCCACAGCATCACGCTTCTCCTTACGATACTTGGCACCCTTTTTGTTCAGGTTGGTCTTCGACGTCAGACGAGCCAAAGTCTCCTTAACCTGACGTGCTACTGCCTCATCGTCAACCTCCAAAGGCTTCACAGGACGGTTCTTCTTATTCTTCTTACCACCCTGCTGATTCTGCTGCTGGTTGTTGTTCTTACCGTTGTTATTCTTATTGTTTTTACTCTGCTGGCTAACCTGTTTAGCAGCAGCCTCGATATCCACCTTTCCTTGACGGATACGCTCACGCTTCTTGCGCTCACCAGCAGCCTTCTCCTCACGCTCCTTGCGACGCTCTTCCTTAGTCTTCTTTTTAGGACGCGTGCTTTGGTTGAGGGTAGAAAGGTCTATCTTACCCAACACATTCAACTGAGGGGCATTCTGAGCTATCTTAGCATCACCTGGCGTCTTGGCCAACTCAGGACCTTCTTCTACGTCTTCCTCTTCTGATTCACTATCGTTGTCTTCAACGGTTTCCTGCTCGGGCTCCTCAACAACAGTTTCTGATTCAGCCTCCTGCTGAGGTTCTTCAGCAACAGGAGTTTCTACAGTTTCATCCTGAGGAACTTCAACCTCCTCTACCTGTGGTTCGGCAGCGGCCACGGGTTCTGAATCTTTAGCCTGAAGGTCGGACGCACGATCCGATGCAGCCTTGGGTTTACCAATGCTGTCTAAGTCAATCTTACCAAGAGGCTTGAATTGCGGACGCTGCTCCAACAACTCGTCGGACTTGGTAACTGCCTTCTCTGGAGTGGCAGACTTCTCGACCTTCTTCTCTTTTGGCTTCTTAGGGAACAACTGCTCTGCCTGAGTTTTTACAGCCTTGTCTGTGCTGAACTCATTGACCAGTGCTTCATATTGATCGTCGCTAATCTTGGTGTTGGGCGTTGCATCGTCCTTCACCTCTCCCAGCTCGCTCTTCTTTTTTAGGAAATCAACTGCCGTTTGAAGTCCTATATTCAGTTCTGATAATACTTTATTTAATCGTACACCCATTAATTCTTAACTCTTAATTTTTAATTCTTAACTTTACTCAAACTCAGCCTTGAGCACTTCCAATACGTGGTCGACAGTCTCTTCCTCGAGGTCGGCCTTCTCAATGAGCATATCACGTGGTGCATTGAGAACCTGCTTAGCTGTGTCAAGACCGATGGCCTTAATAGAGTCGATAATCCACTGGTCAATTTCATCAGAGAACTCGTCGAGATAGATATCCTCATCAGCGTCAGCCTCGCTAACGACACGGAATACATCAATTGTATACTCTGTCAGCATAGAAGCCAGCTTAATGTTCAGACCACCCTTACCAATGGCCAGACTTACTTCTTCAGGCTGCAGATATACTTCGGCCTTGTGTTCCTCAGGATTGAGCGTGATGCTGGTAACCTTAGCTGGTGACAAGGCACGTTGAATAAAGAGTGATGTGTTGCTAGAGTAGTTGATGACGTCAATGTTCTCGTTACACATCTCACGAACAATACCATGCACACGGCTACCCTTCACGCCAACGCAAGCGCCTACTGGATCGATACGATCGTCGTAACTCTCGACAGCAATCTTTGCACGCTCACCAGGCATACGGGCAATACGACGAATGGTAATCAGACCATCCTGAATCTCAGGAACCTCTGCTTCAAGCATACGCTCCAGGAACTGGTTAGAGGTACGCGAGACGATAATGCGTGGATTGTTGTTCTCGTTTTGCACCTCCTTAACAACGGCACGGATGGTCTCACCTTTACGATAGTTGTCAGCAGGAATCTGCTCACTCTTTGGCAAGTGGAGCTCGTTACCCTCATCATCGATGAGCAGCACTTCGCGCTTCCACATCTGATAAACCTCAGCACTTACAATCTGGCCAACCTTGTCCTTATACTTCTGGTAGAGTGAGTCGTGTTCCAACTCCAGAATCTTAGAAGCCAGTGTCTGACGCAGGTTCAGAATGGCACGACGACCAAACTTCTGGAAGTTTACCTCTTCTGACACTTCCTCGCCTATTTCATAGTCTGGTTCAATCTTCTGAGCCTCAGAGAGGGCTATCTCCTTGTTCTCGTCCTTGACCTCACCATCAGCCACCACAATACGATTACGGTGAATCTCGAAGTCACCCTTATCAGGGTTGACAATGACGTCAAAGTTCTCATCACTACCAAACATCTTGGCAATAACGTTGCGGAAACTTTCTTCGAGCACGCTTACCAGTGTGGTACGATCAATGTTCTTTGTCTCTTTAAACTCCTGAAAGGTCTCAATCATTGACGGGCCTTTCTCATTCTTTGTTGCCATAATATATTATTTTTTGAATTTTGATCTTTGAAATTTAAAGTTTATGATTACTTGAAGTTCAGCAGATACTTGCAATACTTGATATCGCTGATGGCAAAAGTCTTGTCAACCTCCACCAAGACAGGGCGCTTCTTACCCTCTACCTGCTGTTTCTCTTTAACAGTAACGACAAACTTTGTGTCATCATCCATGACTTCTTTCAGCACACCCTGAAACTTCTTGCCATCATTAGCCAACACTTCCACATCTTTTCCTATGTGATTGCGATATTGCTGAATGACCTTAAATGGCTGGCCAATACCAGCAGAACCTACTTCCAACTCGTAATCCCCTAACTCTTCGCCTAGCTTCTCCTGCAGGAAACGGCTCAAGTCAGCACAATCCTCTATCCACACACCATCGGCATGATCAATTTCAATCACAATACGGTCATCAGCCGTCATCTCCAAATCCACCAAATAGTAGTCGCCCTTTTCGAGCCACTCATTGACGATAGTCTTAATGATGTTTTTATCTATCATATTTTTGTTAATTAAAACAAGATTCAACGCAATACTCTTACTAAAAATCAAAGAATGAGAGGCTCTTGCGAGTCTCCCATTCCTCTGAACGGCTGCAAAGGTACGAAGTTTTTTTCATTCCTGCAAATTATTTGCATCTTTTCTTTCCAAAAACATACGAATAGCCTCCACCAACGCATCATTTTCTTCTGGCAGTTGCGTTGACACACGGAAGAAGTGACTAGACAGCCCATAGAAATTAGAGCAGTCACGAATCAGTATACCATGCTCATGAATCAGATAGTCTTTCAATTTGGCTGCTGTAGTTTGTGATATCTCACATAGCATATAGTTTGTTTTGGTCTCAAAGACACGAATACCGATTCTTCGAAGTGACTGGCGCAAACGCTCTGTCTCTTCCAAATAGGCATCCAGATCTGTCACGGCTGGCGTACCATGCTCTATCAGGAATCGACCAGCCTCTATTGCCAGTGCGTTGACAGACCAAGGTTGGTACAAGCCTCGCAGCAGATTTATCAAACTGGGGTCAGCCGTAATATACCCCAAGCGCAAACCAGGAATGCTATACGTTTTGCTGAGCGAGTGGATGATAAAGAGGTTGGGCAGTCCCTTCATTTCACGAGCAACCAACAGTGGCTCACGGGTGCAACAGTCGTATGATTGATCGATGACAAAGGTATAGCGTGGCGAACGACGGACAATATAGTCTACAAAGCCTTTCATCAATACATTGCCAGAAGGGTTATTAGGATTACATATCCAATAAACACGGTCAGCAGGCAATGATGTCAACTCTTCCGTATTCTCGTAAGAGATGATATGGTCAAACATCCTACACGCTTCAGCATATTCACAGCATGTAGGTTGAGGAATGATGGACGCACTATGATGGAATAGGTGAGCTATCAAGTAGATGGCTTCGGAAGCGCCATTAGTTACCATAACGCCTTCTGGTGATATGCCCTCTTTACGAGCTATCAGTGTCTCCAGCTGACGAGGTCGAGGCTCAGGGTAATTATTGATGAGGTCAAGGTGCTCTGTCAGATGTGCCTTCAGCGCTGAATGATCAACATGCTGAAAGATATTACTGCTGAAGTTCATCTTCACCAAGTCACCATAGCGATAAATGTCGTCTCCGTGTCCTTCTATCATTTCCTTTTGGGTTTTTAGTTCTTAGGTAACTTTATTCTATGTTATATCGAACTTTTTAATGCGTATTGTCAGACTATCACGCTCAAAGACAATACCGTCACGCTCAATGAAGCGACTCAATGTCCCATCGTCAGCCAACTGGCGTGGCGTACCTACGCTCAGCTGATTAGGCTCCATTAGCCATAGACGGTCAGCCAACTGCAAAGCTAACTCCACATCGTGCGTAGAAAGAAATATGGTCTTTTGCTGCTCATGGGCCAAACGACGCAACAACTGCATCATCTCCACCTTGCTGGGATAGTCGAGGAAAGCCGTTGGTTCATCTAAATATATAATCGGTGTCTGCTGAGCCAAAGTTTTGGCTATCATCACCTTCTGGCGTTCGCCATCGCTCAGCGTATGGATCATACGACCTCGCAGCGACTCGATTCCTACCATACCAATAGCTTCTGCCGCTATCTGGCGATCATCAGCTGTCAACGTTCCCCAAAAGCCTGTATACGGCGAACGCCCCATACCCACCAAGTCCTCTGTAGTCATATTCCTGACATCAGGCTTTTCAGTGAGTACAATGCCTATCAGACGACTCAATTCCTTGTCGGTAAATGAAGTGAGGGATCGTAATTCGTAATTCGTAATTCGTAATTCGTAATTAATCATCACATCGCCTCCCAACGCAGGCTGAAAGGCAGACAACGTACGCAACAATGTTGACTTACCAATACCGTTACAACCCAATAGACACGTCAGTTCACCGCTATTGATAGCGGCATTCAGTCCTTGGGCTACAACCTTTTCGTTGCCTTTTTGCGTGTAGCCTATGCTTAGGTCCTTTAGTACTACAGTATTCATAGTCCGCCTGCAAAATTACGAACTATTTCCGTAACTTCCAAATTTTGGAGCAGCAAAAGCAAAGATAATCAGATTTTCTCTGCTGAGTCGTGACAAAATTCGATATAATCAAATCTTTGAGCGATTATTTTATTCCGAAAATTCATTATGTAGTGTACCGAATAAATCCTAGATTTATCGCTGATAAGTCTAGGACTTGTGGCCCGCAAATCAAGGATTTGTCAGCAACATAGCAACGCTTCTTGCGCAAGAAGCACCAAGTACTCTCTCATAATAGTTGAGTAGCAGGGATGCGCTCTATAGTCTTGCCATCAGCTGAAACAATAACGTCCTCACCACGAAGTGCCTTTTCTTCAAGCATCCGCTTCCCAGCCAACTCTATACCAGCCTTCAATTTTTCAGAGAATTCTTTATTTGACATATTGCCCTATTGTTTTAAATTTTGATTCAATAATGATGGTGGTTTTATCATTCTTCTCTCCTGTAGCAACCTGAACGGCAGGATATTCACTGTTATCGTATATTGTCCAATAATCCACTTCGTTCATAAATAGGCGAAATAGATTACTAATACCAGCAACATATCTTCGTCTGACGATGGGTTCTGGTATGTTATGCCCACCTTTAGACACTCTCTCGGCAATTCGAAGTAACGCCAATTCTGGAGAGTTCAGCCAGAAGAAAAGAAGCCTGACGGTATAGCCTTTCGCCTGTGCTCTACGAACAAGATTAATATAAGACTTAGTAGCAAGGGTGGTCTCTATTGAGAATGTCTCTTCCCTCTCTAATAGGTCTTCAATACGCTGCAACATCAATCTACCAGCCTCAATTGCTACACTTTCCGGATTAAATGGTGAAAGACCACGAGCAATCTCATCAGCATTCACGAACTCCTTACAATCAAGAATCTCGGGAAGTACTGTGTATGATGCAGTCGTCTTGCCTGCTCCATTACAGCCGCTGATAATATACAGGTTCTTTTTCATTTCTGCCTGCAAAGATAGTGCAAACCGAGCGAAATACACGATTTTAATTGTTAATCTAATTAAAATCTTCAAAATAGTGATGTATTTTCATTTGAGTCGTTTCCATGCACAAGCATGAATCAAATAGGAGGGTGTGTCAAAAAGGCACATCCTCCTAGCTAATTTCGACAACGCCAAACCTATTAAGAAAAGAATGAAGGAAAAGTGCACGTTGAATGCTTCTGGCTCGCAGCAATTGCGAGCCAGAAGTGGTAATTTGCACAATAGAATTGGATTACGAGATTGCGAATGCAACGCCACACTTTGCACCTTTAGGTCAAAGAAGCCACACTCATTCCTTTGGGTGTTAGAACCGTTCCTGTTTCTATTGTATTACTATTTTTATTGACTTATCGCCAATCTTAATGATAGCGACCTCACCTCGTCTAAGGTCTGTAAACAGTGTTGTCTTGGCTCCGTTGGAGTGTGTGGATGCAACCATATGCCCAGAAACAGAATATGCAAAGACGCTTGTACCGACTTCTGCTCCTGTAATGGTAATCTGTCCATTGTTAGACTGGATCAGGACAGGATTCGCTCTAACCTGAGCAATACTATTTTCAATTCCTTCCGTCTTGGGCTCAACGTCTATCCAGCAAGTGTGGCGAAGTACCTGCCGCCTTTGGTCGGAGGTAACTCTCGCATAAAAACAGGTACGCAGCGAATGCTGCCGACTTCAGCCACGCCCGCCGCCGATATCAGCAGCGGGCGCTGCTGATAAAAGACACGCCCGCTGCTTTCTCGCAAGAGATTGTTCTTCTCCCTGCACCAACGTCATTTACACCCAGTAAGCGAGCCACTTTCCCCCTGCAAGTGACGTTCGAACAACTGTAAGGCAACATTCTTTTCATGCCTATGCATTTCTTGCAGAAAGGCTTCGCAAACTTTACTTCCCCCCGTGATTCACAGAAAATAACTTAACACCCCTAGGACAGGCTCCTAACCTAAAGTGTTTGACTGGTATGAATACGTGAGCGAATCGAACGGACAGTATTCTGACTAATAACCATGATGTGCTGTAACTCCACGTCGTCTTTGCCTAGATGTTCCATAATAGCAAAAAAGATATATTTTGCAGACAACCGCTTATAGTCTGTTTCCATGTGAGCAACAAAGGCAGCATCAATGGTACGGTAATATTCTACACAATCCGCAAAATCACTTCGGTTCCAGCGCAAAGTAGTGCCTCCTGCCAAAATCTCCTCATAGTGATCGCGGCCATTCTGTAGTAGTGCGTTCTGTTTCTTTTGCAAATCAGAAATCTTCTGTGTCAGTCGTTCCACTTTTTGGGCATCAACCTTTCCTTCTTGCTGTAAAGCTTTAAGCTGATTGCGGTATTTTTCCAACAATTGTTGTGTCTCCTCGTGTTGTTTTTTCCCTTTCACATTTCTATAACTCAGATAGAGGGTAGCGGCAAAAAAAAGAAATAGCAGAGTAACTGCAGCGAAAATGTATGTAATATATAGTTGTTTTTCCTGATCTTCCAACCGTTCTTGTTCAAATCGCTCTTGTAATCCTCTAATGTCATCATCGTGTCGCTTTTGGGCAATGCTGTCCTTAACGCAGGCAATCATCATAGCTGTTTCACAGGCAGACTTATAATTTTTCTCTTCTTGCTGACAATCGTAGCGGGCCTGTAGAATTTCAGCTTTTAAATACAAATTATTAGTTTGAAGAGCTTGCTCCCACATCTCCTCAGCCTTTTCCCGTTCTCCTTTTAAATAATATGTCTGAGCGAGTCCTCTATAGGTAAACGCATCTGGTGCAATAGCAAAAGCTTTGTTAAAGTAAGTTTCTGCCTGCTTAACATCCTTTTCAATAATATACATACCAATATTATTATAAAAGGGTACTCTATTCTTTTCCGGAAGGTTTCCTACAAGCGGAATGCATTTGTTTAGATAATATTGCGCTGAATCCATGTTGCCGATGGTTTTGTAGGCCAAATACATCTCTAAAAGAGAATGGGCAATCTCAACGGGCTTATTCAACTGGTATGCTGTCTTCAAGGCCAGTATGCTATATTCCAAAAACAACCCTTTTTCTTTTGCTTTATAATTGATAACTGCAAGGTTGTGATAAATATGGTTCGCTAATCCAATTTCTTTATCATTGTCTTTAATCAACGCTTCTGCCTCTTTTAGTGCGATGCATGCGTTTTTGTGATCGTTTATTCCATTTAATATATAAGCCTTGTCAAAATACGCACGTGCCAACTTGTCTATATCATTGTTTTTTTTATAATATTGGATACAGATATTTGCTGGTTCGACTGACTGAATCTTTTTCCCAAGCCTAATTTCTGTTTTAATTCTCAATGACCAATAGTAAGCCAAACATTCATCATCTTCTATTGTTTCCAAAGGGATTTGGTCTAAAAGGCTTAATGCCTTTTGATCTTCTTTCTGGGTAGAAATACTGTCAATTTCAGCCAATTTCTGCTTTAGGCTATTCTGATTACAGCCTAAGGCAAGAAACCATAGTGTCAAAAACAGGAATGTTGTTTTTCTCATTTGATGATAATTAATTATTGATGCAAAAGTACTATTTTATTTTATAATTAGAGAATATGATCTCGTAAATAATCCTAAAAATTATACATACACGCTTGCGTGTGCTGCAAAAAGCGATGTTGCATAAGCGTTGCGTTTTATGCAACAATTTGAAACATAACGAAATACATTTATTTGACAATGCAACTATTATTTTTGATGCAACGCATAAAACTTGGAAGTAAGTAACTAAAAATGTAATTTTGCACCCAGAATTCCAATAAGGTTCTCATATGAAACAAAAATATTTTCACCAACTAAACAGAAAAGATTATGAAAAAAAATGTATTTCATCTAGCAGTATTTATGTGTGTTGTTTTGTTCTTCGTTTCTTGTGCCAAGCAAGAGGATTACTCAGATCAAAGTTACTCAGATCAATGTAGCAAATTCTTCCCTGTACCTAGTGAAAGACAAGAAATGAAACAACTCATCAAAACATTAAAGGAACATAATGAAAACTATCGGGCGACACCTGTGGGAACTCGTAGTTTTGGAGGATGGTTTAGAAAGATCCTCCGTATTACTTGTGCTGATGCTGTTGGTGCCATCTGTGGAGCATATTTCGGTCCTTGGGGTGCCATTGCTGGCGGTGTTACAGCTTCTGCCTATGCGTATAGCGCGGAGAAAGACCTAACGCTACCAAATGCGCTAACACGTAATTATATAGGCGGTATTGATACAAACCCAGTATTAGCAGATGAAGACATGCGATTTGGCGCTTTGGCAAATGTCGTCTTAATCTCAAACATTCCAATGTGTACAGATAGTGTAGGATTCTATCATAATAAAATTCTTCTTTATCTGAATACTCACAACATGTTACATGTTTGTGCCAATACAGATAGTTTAACGAATGCTATATGTGAACAAGCAGAAGAGATTAGTGATAATGGTAGGGGAACGACAACGAATAACCAACTACTACAACAATTATGTTTCTCTCAGTTTAAAATGGAATATCCGTATATGGCTATGGCAGAAACTTTTGAGGATTTCATAGGTGAGTATGTTCTTCTCTATCCTGAATTAGAAGATGACTTGTGGTTCATTTATGAGTATATACTCACCTTATGCGATATTGATCCAGAAGAGAATGATGGATCTTACGCAGAAGAAGTTCTAGAATTAATTAACGACTCTCAAGTGAGCAATGACATAAAGAAACGTCTCGGAGATGCCGTTATTACTGGATATGCAAGTTCTAAACTATGGAATTTTGACAATTAAGCACTATTTGAATTTACGCTATTATATAATTGGATGAGGGAAAACATATTCCTTCATCCTTTTCCAAACAGGTTTTAATAGCATTAGATATGAAAAAAAAACTTACTGGCTACTTAATAATAATCAGTCTCATTATATCTTTGATATCTGCTGGAGTTGTGATAAGTATGTGGCTGAGAATGTAGACATTATTGAATCATATAAACAATAACAATGATGAAAAAACTAATGATGATGCTGTTGCTATATGCAACAACGATGGGCGTTTCTGCTCAAGAGAACGAAAAGAAGAGTTCGTTTTTCGACAACACGAATTTCGAGATTAAAACACTTTATGGACTAAAACAGCATAGCATGCAGCCCTTGAATTTGAGTATGCAGTTAAGCTATAGTTTTAGCGACAAGCTGTCGTTGATGGTTGCTATTGAGAGGAACCATACGCAGATTGATTTGAATGACTACAAGACGTATGCCAACTCTACATTGTTAGGCGGTGGATTGGCGTATGTATGGATGAAAGACCATAGTTACTGTTACGATGCACGTTTACAGGTATTAAACTCAATTGGCAGTCCATTGCTAAAACAAACGACCTTTGACATAGGAATAAATTTATACGGAAGATGCAAGAAGCACAGATTGTCGCCAATAATAGGTTTAGGCTTTCGCTACCAACAATCCCATACGATTGGTATTCGCGACTGGGGTGGGCTATACGCAATTGTTGGTATAAGATTTTGAAAAAATGTTATATGATACTCTTGATGTTAAAATGGGAGACAGATTCTGTTTTAATCTCCAAACAAAAGAGAATCTGCCCCACGATTCCAGCAACCAGTCGTTTCGTTACATCGTCATAATCAACAGAGGTTCCGTCTACCATAATAGTATCACCATCGGCAGCGGCAGCAACTGCTGCTTCTATGCTGGCGTAGGTGTCGAACTATCCACATTGTTTACACGCAAAGTGCACAACGAAACCGCATTCTATGCGCTAAGTAGCTAGGCTTCTCGCTCATAGAGAAACGGCGTATTGCTGTTCGAGAAACGGCATTTCTCTCATCGGGAATACAAAAGTTAGGAAGTTAATAAGTTAAGCATTTATAGTAAAAAAGAAAAAATTATAATTTTTATATTTACATATATATGAAAATCTAAACTTCTAAACTTCTTAACATCTAAACTTGCTAAACTATAGGACACATTTGTCAAAGGGGTTCAGCAACGTTGTCCAATACTATCGGAGTAATCGAAAATACTCCAAGAGTATTCAGAATTTCTTTCGGAGAAAGACAAGGGTTTAAGGGTTATACATTCGTGATATTTACCAGCTCCACAAGTGGATAACTCACCTGATCGTAGTCTTCCTGCCGCAGCTGGTTTTGGGGTAGTATGATAAGAGCGAAAAGATAGGCAATTATTCTGATTGTTCCAAATAAAAGGCGGAAAAAGTAGGAAAGTAGGGAAGTAGGAAAGTGTCTCTTTAAGCACCCAAAAAGTGCTTAATGTCCACTTTCCTACTTTCCTACTTTCTGCACTTATGACGAGCACGGAGCTCGCAGGTCACGAGCACGGAGCGGAAGGGCCTTCCGCACGGAGCGGACGAGGCGCGAGGCCGTCCCCCCAGCGGGGGTACTCCCGTGTCCGAAAAGGTATTATTTTCGATAAAAAACAGGGTTATTGCAAGGTAAGGCAAGAATAACGCTGGATAAGTTGAGCGAAGATGGGGTTCTGGTTGAGTACGGAGGTACAGCCCGTCATGAGCAGTTGCTTGCGGGCACGGGTCATAGCGACGTTGAGCTTGCGGTCGATGGTCTTTCCGTCCTCATCGAAGCAGTTGGCACAAAGGAAGTCAAGCTGATAAGGATGGCGGATGGTAAACGAATAGATGATGACGTCGCGCTGAGAGCCCTGATAGCGTTCGACGGTATCGATGCTGATATCGAGCAACTGGGGGATTCCTAGTTGAGCTATCTCGCGACGAATCATGGCTATCTGGTTGCGATAGGGCACGATGACGCCAACGGTCTTTGTAGCATCGAAACGCTCTCCGTATTGGCGATAGATGCGACGCAGAAGATCAGCAACAAGGCTGGCCTCAACGGGGTTGACCTTGTCAGAACCCACCTCCGACCCCTCTCGAACAGGAGAAGAGGATAATAACCCGCTGGGGAAGAAGAGGACGCGATGCTGTTTTAGTAGGTCGTCGAGAGCGTCTTCTGAAGGCTGATGATATGGGAGTTCTGTTTCTTCCTGGTGAGGCAGGGGGACTGGCTGTAACTGTTCGCGAGCATAGAAGAATTCGTTGGGGAACGCTGCTATATCAGGATGCATACGACCCTGACGACGCAAGATGGCTGTAAACGCCTCACGACCAGCCTCGCGCTCTTGATGCAACAGGCGTTCGAAGAGCGACAAACGACAAGCGTGTAATGTCGGTTCGTCGTCAGGCTGTACGACAACCGCAGGCAATTGTTTGTGGTCACCTATCAAGATGAAGCGCTCGATGCTGTCAGAAGACAACAATCCGATGATGTTGGGCTCTAAGATTTGCGAAGCCTCATCGACGATGCAGAGCGAGAAATGTTTGATTTCCAATAGGAAAGAGCGCGACTGCAACATAGACGTTGTGCTGACAATGACGCGTGCCTGCTGCAATTGCTGGCGGATAACATCTAAACGTGGTTTCTCTTCCAATACACGATCGAGTAAACGATGGGCAAAACGGGGGTCGCACGAGGCTTCGTAACCTATTCGCAGATAGTCGATGCCAGCATCTTCCAGCATACTGCATATCTCGTCGACAGCACGATTGGTGTAAGCGGTGAGGAGGAGTGACGAGTGAGAAGTGAGAAGTGATGAGTGAAGTTCCTCTTCGACTAAGAAACGGAGAGCCATCGAGGTCTTGCCTGTTCCTGGAGGACCTTGTAGCAGGAAGTAGTCCTGAGCCTGACGGGCCTTGAGCAACATCTCGTCGTAATGAGGACTGTAGCTTCGCGATAGGGTTATGGATGTGTCACGACGAGGGGGACGCT
>Ga0247608_10004712_pt1 | contig 15079 bp, 14 predicted proteins | sample 176DNAGHGlowgp2_FD_193490 | JGI IMG/M metagenome (GOLD analysis project Ga0247608, IMG submission 193490) | Sheep rumen microbial communities from Palmerston North, Manawatu-Wanganui, New Zealand - 1766 DNA GHGlow gp2 | ecosystem: Host-associated > Mammals > Digestive system > Stomach > Rumen ...
GAGCAAAGCAATAAGCAAGTTCATCACTTCCCTCAAAGGAAGTCCAATCACAGGCTTAAAACACCTGAAACCTGAATCTTGAAACCTGAATCTAAATCTCTTGAAACCTGAATCTTGAAACCTGAAACCAGCAGCCCCGCTGCCCTGAAACCTGAAACCAGCAGCCCCGCTGCCCTGGAACCTGAAACCAGCAGCCCCGCTGCCCTGGAACTTGAAACCTGAAACAAAATTATTTTCTGATTCTTCGCCTTCTGGCGATTCAAAATATATATTCGAGGTATTCGTGTCATTCGTGTTCGATAAAAAACCTCTGTGTTTTCATAACTTTCTGTGTAACTAATAATATAACAATATTATGGCAAAATTTAAATTAGGTGAGACCGTTCAGTTGCGCTCTGGTGGTCCGGAAATGACAGTGATTAATGTGATAGAAAAAGCCAATCCTGGCCAGTGGAAGATGTATGTATTACGTTGGCTGGCGGAGAACCCTGCAGTTGAAACATGGTATCAAACTCAGTGGTTTGAGGGAGCTACCCTTAAGAAAGAAGTATTTATTGAGCTGGCTTTGGATTCTGCAGAAATGGAGTAGTATCTTATAATTAGAAAAAATTATGTCAGTATTTAAAGACAAGGTGCTGCTCATTACCGGTGGCACAGGCAGTTTTGGTAATGCCGTTTTACGTCGTTTCTTGGACAGTGACATCAAGGAGATTCGTATTCTGAGTCGAGACGAGAAGAAGCAGGACGATATGCGCCACTTCTTACAGGCTAACCGTGGAGATGTCGCTCACAAGGTGAAGTTCTATATTGGTAATGTACGCCAGCGTGAGGCCGTTGACTTTGCGATGGATGGTGTAGACTATGTATTTAGTGCGGCTGCACTAAAACAAGTTCCTTCCTGTGAGTTTTTCCCAATGGAAGCTGTACGCACGAATGTTGAGGGTACCAACAATGTCCTTTTGAGTGCTATTGAGCATGGTGTTAAGAATGTAGTGGTATTAAGTACTGACAAGGCCGCTTACCCCATTAATGCAATGGGTATTTCCAAGGCCATGATGGAAAAGGTCGCTATAGCACAGGGGCGTGCTCTTGGCGTCGGAGCTAAGACTACTATTTGCTGCACTCGTTATGGCAATGTTATGGCTAGCCGCGGTTCTGTGATTCCTCTTTGGGTTGAGCAGATGATGGAAGGTAAGCCTATTACTATCACAGACCCCAATATGACCCGCTTTATGATGACGTTGGACGATGCTGTGGATTTGGTCATCTATGCATTCACTCACGGAGAGAATGGAGACCTGTTTGTACAGAAGGCTCCGGCTGCAACCCTTAATGTGTTGGCAGAGGCTCTGAAGCAAACTTACGCTAAGATTAATCCTAAGTATGGTGAGACGGAGGTGAAGGTGATTGGAACGCGCCACGGAGAAAAGCTGTATGAGACTTTGGTCACTCGTGAAGAAATGGCCAAGGCTATTGATATGGGTGGCTACTACCGTATTCCTTGCGACAACCGTGACCTCAATTATGACAAATTCTTTACCGAGGGTGACCACAAGGTTGAGATGGTAGAAGAATACCATTCTCACAACACTAAGCGTTTGAATGTTGAGGGTATGAAGGAACTGCTTCTTAAGCTGAACTTCATCCGTGAAGACCTTGGCTTGCAGCCCAAAGCAAAAGCACGTGATTACCGTTCTGAATAAGCGATAGGGTTCAATAGTTCAAGGGTTCAAGGGTTTAAGTCCTCTTTCTTGAACTTTTTGAATTGCTTAAACATTTTGAACTTTTAATTATCGAAATATGAAATTCTTTATATGTGGCTGCAACGGTATGGCAGGTCATACCATCAGCTTATATCTGCAGGAGCAAGGTCATGAGGTATATGGTTTTGACCTTCAGGAGTCTAAACTCATTAAGAGCTTTGCCGGAAATGCTTTCGAGACTGAGACAATAGCACGTGTTATTAAGGAGGGCAACTATGATACTGTCATAAACTGCATTGGTGTGCTCAACCAATTCGCGGAGAACAACCATGCATTGGCTGCATTCTTGAACAGCTATTTCCCGCATTTCCTGGCTAAGACAACAGAGGGAACAGATACACAGGTTATCCACATGACCACCGACTGTGTGTTCTCTGGTAAAAAGGGCAGTTACACTGAGCACGACCTGCGTGATGGTGAGACGTTCTATGACCGTAGCAAGGCATTGGGTGAACTGGATGATGAGAAGAACCTGTCTTTGAGAAACTCCATTGTGGGTGCAGACATCAATCCCAAAGGTATTGGACTGTTGAACTGGTTTATGAATAACACAACCGGAGAGCATCCTGTAGTGAATGGTTATACCAAAGCAATGTGGACGGGGCAATGCACCTATCAGTTGGCAAAGACCATGGAGGCCGCAGCTAAGGAACGTGCTCACGGATTGGTGAATGCAGTTCCTGATACTGACATTTCTAAATATGAACTGCTGAAGCTCTTCAACAAATATCTCCGTGGTGGACGTGTGCAGATTAATCCTATTGAAGGTGTGAATGCAGACAAGAGCCTTAAGCGCACAAATTGGGATTTCAACTACCACATTCCTGATTATGAGCAGATGGTAGCTGAAATGGCTGAATGGATTTACAAGCACAAAGAGCTTTATCCGCATTACGCTCTTTAGTTTCATGTTTCAAGTTTCAAGATTCAAAAAGTTTAGGACATGAGAAAGTTAAAACTGATGACCATCGTGGGCACACGCCCCGAAATCATAAAGATGTCTGCTATCATTAGGAAGGCAGACAAATATTTTGACCAAGTGTTGGTACACACCGGCCAGAACTATGACTACACATTGAACGAGGTGTTCTTCAAAGACCTTGGTCTTCGTGAACCAGACTATTACCTTGGTGTAGTAGGTGACAATCTGGGACAGACTATGGGTAACGTCATTTCCAAGAGTTATGAACTGATGGCAGAGGTGAAGCCGGATGCAGTCATTGTATTGGGTGACACCAACAGCTGCTTGTGTGTAATCTCCGCTAAGCGCCTGAAGATACCTATCTTCCATATGGAGGCCGGTAACCGCTGCAAGGACGAGAATCTGCCGGAAGAGGTTATCCGCAGGATTGTGGATGTTACAAGTGACATTAACCTTTGCTACAGTGAACATGCAAGACGTTATATCCTTGATACTGGCGTGAAGCCCGAATATACCTATGTTGTAGGTTCACCTATGGCAGAGGTGCTGAAAGATGTGCTTCCCCAGATAGAAGCCTCGAACGTCTTGAACGACTTGAACCTTGAACCGCAGAAATATATCCTGCTTTCTGCTCACCGTGAGGAGAACATAGACATTGAGGCCAATTTCTTCTCTTTGATGAATGCGGTAAACACCATGGCCGAGACTTACAACATGCCTGTGCTCTATAGCTGCCATCCGAGAAGCCAGAAGATGATAGAAAAGCGAGGCTTCAAGTTCAATGATAAAGTTATTCAGCATAAACCACTTGGCTTCTTTGACTACAACAAACTCCAACAGAATGCCTTCTGTGTGGTGAGTGATAGCGGTACCGTACCTGAGGAAGGTGCCTTCTTTGGCTTCCCGGCTGTTTCGATAAGAACCTCTACTGAACGTCCTGAGGCAATGGACAAAGGCGTGTTCACCATTGGCAGTATCACCTCTGAACAAGTGCTGCAGGCAGTTGACTTGGCAGTCTCAATGCACCAGAATGGCGATGATGCTGTTATTGTGCCTGCCTATTGTGATGAAAATGTCTCTACCAAGGTAATTAAGCTCATTCAGAGTTATGTGGGAATTGTCAATAAGATGATTTGGAGGAAATTGTAGAGAAAGATTTCAAATGCATCTTCTAATGCGTAATACAAATGGCGAACGAACAAATACCCTCCCCAATTTTGCGGCGGGAACAATCTGATGTTCAGCGAGTTGTGTGGCTTGACGTATTGCGGGTTATCGCAACTTTCGGGGTTATATTACTTCATGTAGGAGGAACGGACTTTCATTTGCCGGTAGGGGAGCATAATTGGTATATAGCCGTTGTATTTGATTCACTTGTACGGTGGTCAGTGCCAATTTTTGTGATGATAAGCGGTGCTCTATTCTTGAAACCAGAGAAAAATATAACGATAAAAACCTTATTGACAAAATACGTCCAGCGTCTGCTGGTAGTCTACTTGTTTTGGTGGCTGGCATACAGTTGCTTTGATGTGGCAATAGCAAGCATGAGTGCAAAAATGCTGGTGTTCAAGGAAGGCTTTCTAAAGCCTCATTTCCACTTGTGGTTTCTTCCGATGCTGATGGGAGTCTATCTTTTGATTCCCGTTCTTCGGAAGGTAGCATCAGACGCAATGCTGCTGAAGTATGCGCTGACCCTGTGGCTGGTCTACCTGACAATCAGTTTCTTACTGGTGCGCGAAGTGCCTCAAATCAGCCATCTGTTTGCGATGAACTGCATTGTTGGTTATGCCGGATATTTCCTATTGGGCTTTTTTCTAGCAACGACGTCATTAAAGAAGAAACAAAGGCAGGCAATATGTGCTCTGGGCCTGACAGGCGCATTGATTACTGTTATGGGCAGCATTATCCTCTCATTCCACAGGGGAATGGATGATGAAATGTTCCTGTCCAATATCAGTCCGCAGGTGGTGATGATGGCAACAGCACTGTTTGTGCTTGTCAAGGATATTGCTCCAAAGGTGGAAGACCATGTGAAAAGAGTTGTGAATTATGTCCGCAAAGATCTTTTTGGGATATATTTGGTACATGGTATCTGGCTATTCCTGCTCAATAGGGCATTGTTCCGCAATGTGACTAACCATCTAGTCACCCTTCCGCTCATAACACTGGCTATCTTTGTGGGAAGTCTATATACTACTAAACTGCTACGGCTACTATCAGGGTTTAAGCGGTTTGTGGAGTGAGGATATTTTGTCGAAGGTGAAATTCTAATTGATGCGACAATTTAATAATGATAAATAATTCAAACGAAACCAAACGTATAGCGAAGAACACTCTATTTCTCTATATAAGAATGTTCTTTGTTCTTGTCGTGTCTATCTATACGACACGAGTGGTTCTAAAGACATTAGGCGTAGAGGATTTTGGAATCTACAACGTTGTTTGTGGATTTGTCAGTATGTTTGCGTTCTTCAATACCACGATGTCAAATGGCATACAGCGTTTTTATAATTTTGAGGCAGGGAGAGGGACAAAAGTGGATGTAACCAAGGTCTATAGAACGGCTGTTCTTATTCAAGCCAGTATTGCAATTATCATCCTTTTATTGCTGGAGGTCATAGGAATCTGGTATATTAACAACAAAATGGTTATTCCCGATAGCCGATTGTTTGCTGCAAACTGGGTTTTTCAGTTTTCTACCTTCTCTTTAATCTTTCTAATCCTTCAGATACCCTACAGCGCCGCTATTATAGCCCATGAACACATGGACTATTATGCAGTTGTGAGTATGGTAGATGTAGTGCTAAAACTTATCATAGTACTAATCCTTCCATGTTATCCAGACGACAAACTTGTTTTTTGGGGTATACTAAGCCTTATTGTCAGTGGTTTGAATTTCTTCGCCAATTTAATATATGCAAAGCTTAAATTCTCAGAGCTAAAATTCAAATTTGTATTCTACAAGGAACAATTCAAGTCGATATTGTCCTTTACAGGCTGGAACCTAATTGAAATGTTTGCATGGATGACACAGGGACAAGGTGTCAACATGGTGATTAATCTCTTCTTTGGACCTGTTATAAATGCAGCTCGAGGTATTGCCATGCAAGTACAGAATGCCGTTCAAGGTTTTTGTACAAACTTGGTAACTGCTTTCCGACCGCAAATTATTCAATCTTATGCGCAAGAAGAGTATGTGAGGACTAAGAAAATGATGTATAGTTTATCAAAAATCATGTTCTTATTTTTTTTCCTAATTTCAATGCCACTCGTTGTGGAAATGGATTTTGTGCTCAACCTCTGGTTGGATTACGAAGTGCCGGAATACACCGCCTCATTTGCTATACTGATGATAGTATCAATGTACCCGCGTAATTTTGTTGCTGCCTTCTCCCAAATAATCCATGCAAGCGGTATTATGAAAAAATATCAGCTGTGGAGTGCAGCCATCATAGCAGGAGTTCTTCCGTTTTCCTATTTAATTTTAAAAATGGGATATCCTCCGACCTCCGTTTACTGGATAAATCTTGTGTTTTGCGTTATGCTCTTTGTCGTTTGTCTGAAACTACTGCAAAGCATTTTCCCATTTGGGACAGGTGAATACATTAAGGAGGTAATACTTCCTTGTGCACTCGTCGCTGCAATCACAGTCGTTTTTTTGTTCCTTGCTAAGAGTGCCTTACATGAAGGTTGGTCCCGACTGATATTAATATCCGTTATGAGTACGAGTGCAACTCTTGCTGGTTCTTACTGTCTTGCCTTAAACAAACAGGAAAGGTCGTTGATACAGTCAATGATAATAAAAAAATTAAAAATGAATTGAAAATATGGCAAGTGTTAGAATGTCATTGCTATACCGTTTCTTTAGGTTTATAGTATTTTTTCTCTTTATTTTTTCCATGTACCCGTGGATCACGTGGAAATTGGATTCTCGTATAGTGTGGGTAATAGCACTCTTATCGTGTTCTCTTTTGTTCTTTACTCAGGGAGATAAGTTAAAAAAAAGAAATGATAGAACTCTTGTGACAGTTTCTCTATTCGCTTTGATTATGTGGATACAAAAATCCACACCGATGGCAATTCTTTTTGGCATGGGTTTGTGTTGGTGTATTTATGTTTTCATAATGCTAAGGATAGAATATAAAAAAGACATAATCGATTTTATCACAAAGTGGTTATCGATATTGCTCGGTGTGAGTCTTGTCTTTTTTATCCTCTTCAATATAGGTTTCCCATTCCCTCATGATACAATTCTATTTTCAGAAAGTTCTGCATATTCAATATTTAATAATTACTACTTCTTTATCCAACCGGATTCTTTAAACCATATTTTTAGGTTTCAAAGCATTTTTCTTGAGCCAGGCCATATGGTAATGGGGTTAGCCCCTTTACTATTTGTGAATAGGTATAATTTGAAAAACAAATATGTTGTCATCATGATGGCAGCAATATTATCGTCTTTTTCATTAGCAGGCTTTATAGTAACAGTTGTTGGTTTTATATGGGAGGTGCTATTTAGAGCAAAATATAAAACAGCCGTAGCCTCCGTTTTGATGCTTGTCATTTTCGTTGCTTTTGTTACAAGGTTCTATGCTGGGGACCTTTTTAATGAATTGATATTTCAACGACTGCAGTTTGAAAATGGTGAATTGTCAGGCAACGACCGTATGAATGTTTATTTCGCAAGTGCTTTTGCATCATTCGTCCAATCACCTGACTTCCTGTTCGGTGTCGGTTCTTTTGACTCTGAGAAGTTCTTTTATGGACATGGTAGTTCCGGATGGCAAGTGTTTACATATGTATATGGTCTTATTGGTTTGATGCTTGCAATTATAGCATATTTGGCACCTTCATTATCAAATCGCAAGAAGTGGTCTACATGTGGACTTTCTGTTGTATGCCTTCTTATTTTGTCTGCTAATGGATACCCAACATGGTGGTGTATGCTCGTTATTATCACTTTCGGTTCAGAACTACTTACTGAGAATATAGATAATAAAAACATTATTGAGAAATAATAACGACATAGGCATCGTTTCTGCGAAGCAGATATGAAGCAGGCTGTTGTACTTCCGTCGCATGGGCAACAGAAACTGATCGAGGAGACGGAGCTGAAGATAAAGAAAGCCAAGGATGATGCAGAATCCCATTTCCTTGCGAAGATGGCCTTGCAGACAGAGGGTTTCCTCCGCCTGTTCTCAGAGATGACCAGCCGCAGGAATGCAGATATCCGGGATTATCTGGCCAGGTTCAAAGCTGCGTCGGAAGAAGCCCAGTCAGCCGTAAGCGGTGAGATAAAGAATCGTCTGGAGAGGGCTTTCAGGAACGCGACCTCCAAAAACCACCAGAACACGTCAAGGCATAGCGAGATGGTCGTGGAATCAAAAGCATAAACGTTACCGTCAAGCTTGAAGATGTCCGTAGCTCGCTTACGTCTGGCCTCACTCACAAGGTAATATGCATATTCCTCGAAGATGCGATAGTCACGGTTGGTATTGGCCTTGCTCAGATTACTTCTGGTCACATGTCTGCCAAGTCCGAGATGATAACACTTCTTATGATGGGCCTCTGTGGCGACAATCAAGTCTCGCATGCTCTCGCGGTTACCAAGTTGTCCGAACATCAATGTAAGAAGTTGATTCCAACATGTGAAATGCTTCACATAGCGGTTACCACTGTACTTGTCAACGATGTGACGAAACTTGTCAAAGTTCAAGAACTCTACCAATTGAGAGAATACGTATTTTGAATTGTTCATATGCAGTCATCTAATTTAACTGCAAAGATACAAAATCAAATCCGTGCACCCGAAAGAATCTCTACAACTAGCTATATTTCAATCATTTCAAAGAACGCTTTGCGATTTTTAGTGGACAGCAATGAGATTCTATATAAACTTTTGTGGCTAGTATCTCATTGGAGGGATATCACCTTGGGATTGGTAGTATTGTAAAAGAAGTATGAAAAAACGTATAAAGATTCTTTTTGTTTATCATGTATCCACCGTTGGCGGTGGGAGTTATTGTTTGCTCAATATTCTTAAGGAATTAGATAAAAGCAAATACGAACCCGTAGTATTGCTAAGGGAACATGGCCCTTTGGCCGAAGAGTTGAATAATATGGGCATAAAAACTCTAACAATGCCTAACCTGAGAACGGTTCCTTATAACTGTTCTGCTCTAACACCTTCAAAGATAGCCCGAGCAATCCATATTATTAAATCTTTTTCTACTTTCAAGAAGATACTTATTTCAGAGTGCCCTAAAGTGGTTTATATCAATTCAATGATGCTATACCCCTATCTAAGGGTTACAAAAAGAATGAATAATAGCATTGGAACAATCATACACATACGTGAGCATTGGGAAGAAGGTTCCCATAGAATTCAGCGGGGAATTGCCATTTCACATATTGCAAGATATGCAGATGAGATTATTGCAATTAATAGATATAGCGCTTCTATGCTCGAGAAAGTTGGAAGAACCGTAACAATCGTATATGATTGGATTGATTTGTCTAAAAGATACCAACCAATGCCAATGGCAACCATATTTAAAGAAGATTGCTCAAACCTTAAAGTTTTTATGTATATGGGAGGGCTGCAACAGATAAAAGGGGCGCTAGAGGTGCTTTCTTCTTTTAGCAAATTGGAGAGAGACGATTATCGATTATTAGTACTCGGCATAAATTCAGAGTATAAGACCCAGGGTGTTCGCTCATTTATTAAACATTTGCTTTCAAGAATAGGATATCCAAGTTATAGTGAAAAAGTGTTTTCTTTGATTAAGTCTGATAAAAGAATCAAGTGTATACCAGGGACATATTATGTCAAAGATCTATATGATCAAGTTTATTGTATCCTAAGTTATTTTACGATTCCTCATGCCAATCTATCTTTGGCGGAAAGTGTAATAGAAGGAACCGTCAATATAGCTGCTCTAACCCCCGAATCATTAGAGTATTCCAGAAATGGCGAACTGGCTATTCTTTTTGAAGAGAATAACCTTGATTCGTTTAATGCAAAGATTAGAGAGATTGATACACTACACCATATAGTCAAATCCAGACTTAGGGATGGTGCTAAAGATATAGAACATTTATTCGATACGAGAAGAAATGCTTCATTATTACAGGGAGTTTATTCTAAATTAACGAATGACGTAAAATGAGTTAATATGCAATATCCATTATTTACAGTTATTATTCCTCAGAAAGATCGAGCTCAGTATTTAACGCATACACTTCGGACATGCATGATTCAAGATTATCCAAATTTTGAAATTATTGTTGGAGATGATTGTAGTGAAGATAACTCAGTTGAGATAGTCAAAGAGCTTCAAAAAAAAGATCCTAGAATTAAACTCATCGCACATGATCATCATGTGGGTATGCGTGAAAACTTTGAGAGTGTATTAAATGAGGTTAAGGAAGGCTATGTAATTGCGCTTGGAGGAGACGATGGCCTTGTCCCAGGATGTATTTGGCGAATGTATGAAATAATCACAGAGACAGGGACACAACTACTTACATGGAACGCACCATCTTTTATTTACCCTAAAGGTGAGGGTACACATGCGATGATGACCGTGTTCAAAGAGAAATTTAAAGGGTACAAACGTGTAAAATCAGAGGATTTTCTTAATAAAATAGCCAAGTCTCTACATTATCTGAGTAGTGATTGCCCCATGTTTTATGTGCAAGGTGTTGCTTCAATGGAAATCGTGAAACGGGTAAAACAAAGGACACCTGATCATTGCTTTTATTACTGTCCTACACCAGACGGGTTTTCCGGTGTTGTCTTGGCCGGTGAAGTAGAGGAATACATTTATGCGAGTGAGCCTTTGTCTATTAGTGGTAGAACGGTTCAATCACAAGGAACATCGTATAGGAGAACAGATGCAGAGTCAAGAAAGGCTGCACAACAGTTTTTTGAAGACAGTTCAAGAAAGACGATGCACCATGAATTAGCCTCTCAGCCTTATTCTCCTCTGATTACACTAATGACGGCGGATTATCTTTTAACCGCAAGAGATTTGCCTGGATGGCCAGGTAGATTTGAAATGTTCTCGTGGGAGCACCTGATTCGTAAGACTTTCCAGTTTCTGGAGACGAGTTCATACTCTAATGACGTGCTTACTCGAGAATTGGTCATTTTACGAAATATAGCAAAACAGCACGATGAACTGGGCCTTTTTGAAGAATTATTAAAAACGACCAAAAGAAGGGTGATAAGTAATGATATTGTTGATGGATTCTTTATCACTAAAAACGTGTATGAATTCAATGCTTCTGAATTAGGCGTGAACAATATCTTTGACGCTTCAATAGCCACGCCATTTGCATATCGTCTTTGTAATAGGGTGTCAACTAAAGCTTTTATTAGATATATTAAGCGTTTCTTCCGCATTAGCATGGCAATGATGCATAGAAAAGTTGAGTATCTGCCTTCAATTGAGCCAATTGAATAATAAAAATGAAGGAAGTGATTGTAGTATTTGAACGTCGACTCTTGTTAAAAGTGGAATAATGAACGATAGTATTATTTTTATCACAAAAGATGCGCTTTGTAAGTCGTATCTCCCTGTATATGGAAATAAGTTCTGGGCAGGAAAAACTCCCAATATAGACGAATTGGCAGCAAAAGGAACTGTTTTCAATCGTCAGTATACATCTGCGCCGTCAACCGTGATGTCATTCCGTTCAATGACAACAGGTAAATTTGCCTATGAACAACCATATTCTGAATACACGCCTAAAGAGGTAGAGGGGGCCTCTACTGATTTGTTTGAGATAGCTAAAAGCAAGGGCTATAGTGGGCATATCATTTGGGATAGCACATGGGTAAAAATGGTGCTCCGTTATGGTAATTGTTATGGGGCAGACACCCAGATTCATAATATGGATGGCTTAAAGCAAGGTGTGGGAGCATATTACAAGAATGGTGAACCTTTGCAGAATGATGACTCAAAAGTCGCTCAAACAATCGATAGAATCATAAATGAGGTAGAAGAAATACTCAAAAACACTCCTAAATCTTTTGTCTGGTTGCATCTTCCTCATGTTATATATGGAAGAACATCCTATGGTAGTGATATGGATGCTTTTGATATGCTGATTGGACGTTTAAGGACGATATTCTCAGATGATAACATTTTTATTTCAGCAGATCATGGAAACATGAATGGCTATAATGGCAAGTACTGTTACGGATTTGATGTTCATTCCTCTGCTATCGAGATTCCTCTTATATCCCCAAGGATAGATGGACTTAGGCAGTGTGACTCGTTAACGTGTAATGTGGATATCAAAACGCTGATTTTTGAACGTAAGATTATACCCCGAGAATATGTTTTTGTTGACACTGCCTATTATGCACAGCCTCACCGGAAACTGGCGATAGTCAACTCGCAGTTTGCTTATATTTATAACAAGGCAAGTAAGACGGAAGAACTATATGATCTGGAATATGATAGGGAGATGCGGTGTAATCTTTTAAAGCCAAGTAATTATGACCCTGACAGGAATATTATAGCTCCTGTCAGAGATTATTACTTTTCTCCTCATTGGGACGATGCGAATGTGATAGCGATATCATTTAGAAATATCAAGAATGAATTATGGCGAAATGGGGCTTTTGTGGAAGAGTTTAAGAACAAATATGAACGGAAATTGAAATTCTTTATTGCAAAGCTTCTCGTTAAGTTTAGATAGTCATATTAATAAATTGATAAAAAATGAAAGCATTAATTCTTAACAGCGGACTCGGTTCGCGCATGGGTGTCATCACCAACGAACACCCCAAATGCATGACCGAAATTTCATATAAGAACACAATCCTTAGCCGCCAGCTGCGGCAGCTTGTGTCCTTTGGAATCAAAGACGTGGTAATCACCACTGGGTATTACGACCAGGTGCTGGTGGACTATTGCAATGCACTCCACCTGCCTCTGAACATAGAGTTCGTAAACAACCCGCTATACGACAAGACCAACTACATCTATAGCATCTATTGTGCGAAGGAGCAGTTAAAGAATGAGGAAATCATCCTAATGCACGGAGACCTGGTCTTCGAGAGCCTTGTGATGGAGGCTGTGATTGAAAGCGAAAACAGTTGCATGGCAGTGAGCAGCACCTTGCCTCTTCCGGAGAAGGATTTCAAGGCCGTCATCAAGGATGGTCGCATCGAGAAGGTGGGCATCGAGTTCTTTGACCATGCCATGGCAGCACAGCCGCTCTACAAACTCAGGAAAGAAGACTGGAACGTCTGGCTGGACAACATCGTGAAGTTCTGCGAGAGCGACAACCGCAAGTGCTATGCAGAGAACGCCTTCAATGAGGTCAGCGACAAGTGCAAGATTTATCCTTGTGATGTGAAGAACATGCTCTGCGCAGAGATTGACACCCCTGAAGATCTTGAGGTGGTCAGCAAGAAAGTAGCAGAAATCAATGAGCGCACTGTGTATATGTGCTTCAGCACGGAGTACATCCATAGTGGTCATATTGCCATCATTAACAAGGCTCGTCGCTTGGGCCGTTTGATTGTGGGTGTGCTGAGTGATGAGGCGGTGAGCAGTTTCAAGCGTTATCCGCTGATTCCCTTTGCAGAGCGCAAGGCACTGTTTGAGAATCTGGCAGGTGTGGAGCGTGTGGTGACACAAGATACCCTTTCCTACGCCAAGGTTCTGCGTGAACTCAAACCCGACTATGTGGTACACGGCAATGACTGGTGTGATGGATTCCAGAAACCCATCCGTCAGGAAGTATGTGAAGTTTTGGCAGAGTATGGCGGCAAATTGGTAGAGTATCCTTACAGCAACAGTCCTCAGTATAAGGAGCTGGATGCAGCCCATCGTGCAGAAGCTGCTATGCCGGATGTCCGTCGTGGACGTTTGCGTAAACTCATCAACATGAAGGGGCTTGTAACTGCTATGGAGGCTCATAGCGGTATCACTGGCTTGATTGTGGAGAAGACCACCGTGCTCCAGGATGGCAAAACCTATCAGTTTGATGCCATGTGGGTAAGTTCACTATGCGACTCTACCGCCAAAGGAAAACCCGACATTGAACTGGTGGATATGACCAGCCGCTTCCGTACTATTGATGATATTATGGAAGTGACCACCAAACCCATTATCTTTGATGGTGATACCGGTGGACTTACCGAGCACTTTGTTTACACTGTTCGTTCGCTGGAGCGTATGGGCGTGAGTATGGTCATTATTGAGGACAAGACCGGTCTTAAGAAAAACAGCCTCTTTGGAACTGAGGTGAAACAAACTCAGGACAGCATTGAGCATTTCTGTGAGAAAATTCGTGCCGGTAAGCATGCTCAGAAGACCAAGGAGTTTATGATTTGCGCTCGTATCGAGAGCCTGATTCTGGAGCAGGGTATGGAAGATGCACTGACACGTGCTTTCGCTTTCAGCGAGGCTGGTGCAGATGCCATCATGATTCATAGCCGCAAGAAAGATCCGTCAGAAATTTTTGAGTTCGTGGAGAAGTTCCGTGCAAAGAACACCACCACTCCCATTGTGGTAGTTCCCACTAGCTTCAACACGGTTACAGAACAGGAGTTCAAGGATAGAGGCGTGAATGTGGTCATTTATGCCAACCAGCTCACCCGTACCGGCTTCCCTGCCATGCAGGATGCTGCCCGTACTATTCTGGAGAACCATCGCGCCAAGGAGTGCGATGACAAGTGCATGTCAATTAAAGATATTATAACATTAATTCCCGAAGAATAATGATTAGACCAGAATTCTTTATAGAGAAACTGAGAGAGAACGGCATCGACTGCTTTGCAGGCGTGCCGGACTCTCTTCTGAAGAATATTTGTGCGTATATTACCGACCATTGTGATGCGGAGCATAACATTATAGCTGCCAATGAAGGTGCAGCAGTGGGTATTGCTGCCGGTCACTATCTGGCAACTGGGCAGCCTGCATGTGTGTATATGCAGAACAGTGGAGAAGGAAATATCATTAACCCACTGGCATCACTCACCGACCAGGAAGTATATAACATCCCTGTACTCCTTCTGATTGGCTGGCGTGGCCGTCCCGGTGTTCACGATGAACCACAGCATGTAAAGCAGGGCAAGGTGACTACCGGTCTGCTTAATGTGATGGGCGTAAACTATGAGGTGCTTTCTAAAGAAGAAGACAAGGCAGAGAAGCAGATTGCCAAGGCTATCAAGGCACTCCAGAACAAGGAGGTCTTTGCTCTGGTGATAGAGAAGGATACCTTTGAGGATTACAAGCTTCAGAACGTGGAGGTCAATGACCTCACTCTTACCCGTGAAGAAGCCATCCAGACCGTTGCTGCTGCACTTGGTGAGAAGGACTGTATTGTCTCTACCACAGGTATGATTAGCCGTGAACTGTTTGAGTAGCGT
>Ga0247608_10004713_pt1 | contig 15078 bp, 10 predicted proteins | sample 176DNAGHGlowgp2_FD_193490 | JGI IMG/M metagenome (GOLD analysis project Ga0247608, IMG submission 193490) | Sheep rumen microbial communities from Palmerston North, Manawatu-Wanganui, New Zealand - 1766 DNA GHGlow gp2 | ecosystem: Host-associated > Mammals > Digestive system > Stomach > Rumen ...
TGAACGTCAGGACTACAGGTAGCACAAGAGGCAGAATCTTAGAAACCCTCCCTTCAGGCACCAAGGTTCAAGTACAGAGAATTACTTATGACGGATGGGCAGAAATAGACTACTATGGAAGAAAAGCGTATTGCTCGGTCAAATACTTGATGTATTGGGAGCCTGTTGGACAACCTCCGAGCACTAACTCTGACAATGACTCCAATCGTCATGGCCTACTATCTAACATAAGCAGTAGCAATATTTGGGAATCAATATTCTCCATCGCCATCATTTGTGTCATACTTGCCGTCCTTCGCAAAGTACTCATCACCATTCTTGGCCTAATCAGCATCTTCTTCTATCGGCTGTATCATCTTATTTCTTTCCCCTTCTATTGTCTTAACTGGCTACAGCGACGGCTGGCAAAGCCCTGGTTGCAAAATTACAAGCGCAATACACGTTCTGACAGAGAGAATGCCAAACTGCGTGATGAACTGGAAATGTGGAAGATCCCCTTATGGCTGATCCTCACCCCTCTCCGATTTGTGAATGCCTTCTACTATAACATCGTTGTACATTGCAGCTTCGAGATGTTCAACTACGTCGTGGAAGTCATTGCTCCAGAAGGTGAACGGGAAGGTTCGGACAATTCTCTCCTATGGCTAATCCTGCTTCCCTGGCGGTTCGTCAAATATGTCATCTGGCATGGATCACTGACCTTCGTCGAGAGTTGCATCTGGACAGCTATTGACACTTTTGTTCCAGCTTTAACAGCTTATCATGGCACGACATGTGCTGCCGCAGAAGGTATCTGTCAGGGGCCTGGAAGGGTCGAATCGAAAAACTGGCTCAGTGCTGTCTGGAACGTAGGCGGTGGCAACTATGCAGGCAATGGCATCTACTTTGCCCCTGTCAGAAGTACCGCCTATCATTATGCAAGTGGTTCACTAATCGTCTGCCGTGTCTCCTTCGGTCGGACTTTGGAGCTTGGTTTGGCACCCCGGCGCATCTATGACCTCTGTGGAAAACCAAACGCACTGGGGGTTACGGACTGGGGATTAAGAAATGGTTACGTCACTGGAGAATGGTGGCGAGGGGATAGCCGTGCCGGGTGGTGGGAATATTGCATGTACGATTGGCAGAACCGTTACAACGACAGTTGGCGCATTCGCCCATTGTACGTTATCAATCTTGAGGGTGAGTGCATCCAGCGCATCCCCGGAGGCATGTATCACTGGTTATTTAATTATTTAGCGGTTAAGGATCTGCTGACATACATTGGTAAGAAAATCGGTTATTTTTAGTTTTCACACGACAATTCTATCTATTTTACACCTTTTTTATTATAAAACTGTTAAAAAAAACAACAATCATTTCATCTTTTACTTTTTTTCTTTATCTTTGCAAATATTTCATTTTTCAATGATACATTTTTATGAGAAGAGATTTAATAATAGAACCAAGACTGTATAAGATTACAAATGGTGCTAGTTTTTATAATCGGGATCAATATGACTTTGCATCAGCAATTCATGACAAGGAAATCCTTAAAACATTTTTCATGTCAGGATTGTCTGACGTTGCAAATATTGTACAAAATGAACTTAATGATCGCAAATTGCTTGGCTCTCTTTTCATAGAGATGAATTTCATAGGTACTCTTTTAGAGTCGAAAGAACCAAACATCTTAAATAGCCTAGTGTATATCAGGGAAGGTATCAATCAAGAGAACGATCACTCAATAACACCTAATTTTGCATATAACATCCAGCACTATAGCAATGCTTTGACAAAAGCTTTAAATAAGAAATATAGATTTTCGCTTCTTTATCATCCCGATATTTTTATTGATTTAAAAGAGCCCTCTGTACCATACTCAATAATTGCGCCTCATACAAAGACAAAAGCTACTTTGGATGAATTGGAAGACCCGAAGTTCAAAAAAGGAGTTGATGCTGGAGCTAAAGAAGAAGAAAACAAGAAAACATTGCAATACCATGAACTTGGTGTTTTGGATGGAAATTATTCTGACCAGGATTCATGGATTGTAGGTAAAGCAAAAATAGTACTTGGAAATTCGCGTATCAAGAATGACTATCGCAGTATTATTGACGTAGCAAAGTCTATACGCGAAGGGAAAATAGACTTTAACAACAACAAAGATTTGGGAGATGTACGGATTGCTCTTCATGAATTTCATAGATACTTCCACAACTACTATGCACACAAACATCGTACTGTATACATGTCTATCCCTATCCATGGGGCATATTCAAGCAACACACTATATTCTGTGAGTGACGAAGGGAAACCAGGGCAAGGGGTTATCTTCTTGTTTTTCACCATACCGTCCGATTCGAATATTTACGACCCAAGATATGATACAAATGGGCAGAAACTAATTAAAGCAATTGACAGTCTTGCTGAATGCCTATATGAGAGATTGGGATCTATGATGCGTTTTCTTACGTATAATTATCTCTTTAATATTGGTGTGAACTTGGCAGAAAATGCCAATAAGAAAGCCATCAATTCGGCTGTCTCAGCCATAATGTCACGAAATATGAGCCATAACCTTGGAAGTCACTATTTGTACTATACTAAAAATTACCTAATGGAGCTTGCAAATAATGGTGGCGAAAAAAACGCAGACATCAGAGGTGCTGCAAAAGTCTTAGGGTATATGCAGGCAAGAATGGATTACCTTGCGACTGTCATATCAAATGATAGGTATCCTAATGGTGCTGTGAACTTTAAATCTCAAATCTTTGACGAATTGACGGTTGATAATTTTTCTAAAAGGCACTTCTCCAAATACGTTGACAGAGGGAAAAGGACAACTAATTTCTTGTTGACTAATTTGGTGAAGTCTGAGAATTTCACTCGCCCCAATATCTTCTCAAGAGACTCCGAGTTAGGACAAGAACAGGTGGGAGAACATTTCAAGCCAATTCGCTTACAGGTGAAATTATGGGATGGATCAAAATATGTATTATTCTCTGGCGAAGCAGACGATAAAACCCTGAAAGCAGAGAAAGAAATAAAAAATGAATTGTCAAAACTCAATATCGCATTACCTGGAGGAGCAATGTCGTGTCACGCCTTTTTTAATGTCATAGAGAATTTTATTCGCAACTCTGCAAAATATCTTCAGTCAGATTTCAAGGAAGACGGATTGGTGTTCACCATAGCGATAAAAAGGAACACAGATGACAAACATTTTTTTGATTTTATCATCTATGACAATAAAAACAATGCGATTAAAGTTCTTCCAGTCGTGATGGAACAATTGCAGAACTTGAGAATCCTTGACGATAATGGAGATATTGAAAAATCATCGAAAGGACTCAAGGAAATGCTATTCTCTTCCGTTTGGATGAGAACCTATAGATATCCCCTGTTAACATTTGCAGATGTCATTACCCGCATACAAAATACAGGAATCGGTGACGAAAAACTAAGGTTAATAGAAAAATATGGTTTCAAATTTGTTTCAATCTCTGACTCAGGAGAGATACTCGATAAAAAATCAGTTAACGGCAATTTAGGACTATCAATTACGTTACCTGAATTTCACATTGCAACAGATTTTACTGTGGATAGCTCTGATGAGGAGAAAGACATCATAGCCAAGGCTTTAGGTATATCATCAGACATTGTATGCTTTGGCAATGACATGGAAATGTTAATGCAAAAAGATAAAAGACTGTTTTCATATTTCACAAGATTATACTTTGAGACAGATTTCGATGAAGAAGACTATAAAGAATTCACCGAGAAAGCAAGAGTCATTACACCTGACGATTATGTTGCTAGAATGGTGTATCGATTCAAAAAGATTCTTGATAGAAGATTCTCAAAAGAGACAGATGGTGACATAGATAATGTATGCCTTATGCTTGGTGACAGAAAGGACATGAAGCGTTTACCTAAAACCCATAGCATGATTATCTATTTTGAACGTCATTTAAATACAAAGAAAGGTCTTGATGCATACACTGACTATGCCTACGCCGATTCTATATCCGGAGGAAACTACACAATTACCTTGAACTCTTTGGTAAATGAAGGTGTTACAGCAGATACATGCCGATATAAAACGTGGTATGACAAGTTATATGGGTTGAAGATCAAAGAATCTGCACTAACAAGGATAACGCTGATTGACGAACGGTTATTTAATAGCATGAAAAGGGAAGGCTCACATAAAGAGTTAGAATATTCAATGAAAAACATCCGTGTTCTAAGCATGAATACGGGACAGAAGTTCCATGCAAACAAGTCATTGATTGATTTGTTTGAAGGCAATGCTTTCCAGGACGGAACAAACCAAACGCATTTTCTATCAATACACTTGGGATTGATTGAGAAAATTGCCAAGTCAGAATGGGGGAAACGATATGGAGCAACCACCAACCTCGAAGATCGGGTAACTGCATTTATGGATGAGATGAGAAAGATATTTGGAGGAGCAGATGGCAATGTTTTCATATCAGTTCATTCTGGGCGCGGTAATTATTCCAAAGAGTTAGATGGGCCGCTGGCAACCTATGCATTTATCAGTCTTGCTGCTATTGAGAATGCTTTTAGTAACTCAAAGTATTTGCTCTCTCAACTATTTTACAATACAATATACATAGGAAAAGGAATAATAAACAGATATCTATGAAGATTATATTTATTACTGCAAAGCCAAGTTATATGCCTGATCCTGAAGAACTAGGAACATGGCAGCCCATGCAAGTTGATGAAGGATTCTATATGCAGACATTAGGGGATTATCATCTGTTCGTCCATGAATGCCTTTCAGATTTGTCAAGCGATACTAATAACGTAAAATTAAAAGTAGAAAAAAAACACGCACTCGTTGCTTCGTGGCTAAAGACGATTCTTTCTTATGCACAACAGCAATGGGGAGAAATCTCTAAAAAAGATGTATATGTCATTTTACATGACAGAGACCTTATAGCCCATGATGCTCGCAATGAAGAAGGCATTTATGGTAAAGAAAGAATTCTTAGTGTAAACAGTGGCCTTGAAGGCATGGTAGATGACGGACATGTCTATTTATTCATGCATTCAATAGCGCAAGATATGTGTCAAGCATTGATAAATGACTTAATAGAACCCTCTATCGATAATGTAGAGAGTGCGTTACAAGTAATTAAAAGATGCACAAATGAAGCATAGGTCACCTAAACTATTATATTTCTCACTTACTCCCAGTCATATAACTTCGTTTTGGGAGTGGGTTGATGCTAATGGCTACAAATATGGGAAAAATTTCGCATTCAGACGCGCTGATGTCCCCTATCCATTAATCAATGCAGCTGATTTGCTGATATATTTAAATCAGTATGAGCAGAACCTTCAATCTTTACATATTATCATCGACTATGGATCAATAATAAAAATAAATGACATAGACATTATCAAAAACACTATTGTAGAATACCCAGAGGTACAATTCCTATTTGACAATCATTACGCCAATGGGGTAAGTGTTTCATCGTTTCTTTTTCCTGACGACGAGTTTCACAATGACATTCGCTCATATAATGATGAAAATAAAAAAGAAGAGCTGAAATGCTGTTGGAAGAATATAGAAGACAATGTAGATTATTCTTTAGTGGAATTGCACCTAATGGATTCTGATAACGATATAGACCCCAGTGTAGTATTTGCTAGAATTATTAGTGGATATGACAACACATTTGATGCAAGTAATCTCAGATATGCCATAAAATTCCGTAAATATCTTCATCTAAAAGTCCATAATAGTAGAAATTTCAGCAAAATTCAAGATTCACGTTTCAATAACCTAGCAATTTGCATAGAAGAAGAGTCTAAACAAAATATCTTTAACTCCTATTCATTATATGCAAATGGTTATCGGGCACTTCCCATAACGACTAAAAACGAATTAGAAATAGTTAATTTTGAACAATTTAAATTACCCAAGGATGGTATTATTATACGTGATTTTGATCTACAGTTTGAGGATGAAGATCAAAGTTCTATTGATGCTATCCGCGGATACAGACATTGTGAAGCAGAAGATTTGGAAAATGGGTCTTCCTTCTATGCACAAAACAGGAAATATATTAAATACTATAACCAAGGATGGAATGATTTAACTCTTAGCTATAACAAGAAACAAAATTGCTATTGGAGCAGGCTGCTAAAAATGGGATATCCAATATATTTCATCACAAAAGGACCTAAATTTTCAAAACTAATTCATTCTAAGAAATGCGAGAAGACAATTATTAGCGATGATAAACAGCAATTGTATCTATCTGGGTTTGCCAAACCTGTCTGCGGATTATACAGTCCTTTACAACTATTCCCAGAAGTAAATACTACTTACAATAGGACAAGATATTCAATCTCTGATATAGACTATGAAATCAGCACTTCAAGAGAAGAACATGATCATAGTACCCCGTTAGATGTTTATGATATGGCCAATCGTATGATTCGCAGAGCAGAAATCTACTATAATAATAAAAGGTATCTGCTCGCAGCTCTGGTATCAGGTGAAGCAATAGAGATTTTAAACGGCTTTCACCATAGATTAATGATAAAAGCATATTATATTCAAGCAATAGCCGAGAATGCCGTATCAATGGATGTCGTAGGAGCTAATGAAAGGTATTTAGCAAAGGATGCTCAGTTCAGAGTCGAAATTATTAAGGAAGACGTAAAAAGATTCTATTTTGGATACGAAGAAGATAGTAGCCGTAATGTACTAAACCATATCTTCAGTACTTGCAGACAATTCTGTAAAGAACATGAGCACTTTGAGTCTGAGGAAGTTTTCCTTAGTGCTATGGGACATCTTTTGGAGGGGATGTCCATTGCAAAATTTTTCAAGCACATTGTTTTTTTTCTCAAAACTAGATTTGAACATGAATAAGAATAAAGCTAATCCTTCAGACCTTCAAAGGTTTTCAAAACGGTTTTGGTTACATCTTATGGATTTTCCTTATATTTGGATAATCACTTTGGTGTTGGTAGTTTTTGCATCAGTTGCCTACCTATATCCGGACAAATGGAATACTGCAGAATTAATAGGAAGCTTTGCCTTAATTTTATTGACAGTATTATTGCTTTCAAAACCAATGAACGCCATTTATGGGTTGATTGGTGCAACAGGATCAATACGCCTATTTTTTGCCAATTTTATTCTCATTACGGCTATCTTTGCCTTTATTTACCAATTTGGGTTCTTTCAAAATGCAGGAATTTCATATGATGTAAACCAACCTCATATTGATTATCAATTATATTCTGACAATGAAAAAAAGGAAATAATTAGAATATTGGAAAGACGTGATACTGTTTATCTTAAGCACAAATTAGATAGTATAGTTTTCGACGAAACTGTAATACATGAATCAAAGGACACACTACATTATCAGAGCATTGAGTTTATGCAAGTTTGGAAAAGTACAATTCTAACAACATTAACACAAGAACCAACGGATTTACTGACTATTGCCACTATCCATAACTCTGCAATGGAAAGCAATAATACTACTATGGATAAAGAAAAGAGTAATCTTTTTGAATGGATTCTTATTTTTCACATTATTATTTCATGGATTTTCTTCGGTGTATTTATTTCATTAATTTACAGTAAATTCAGGTACGAAGCATAAAAAGGTTATATTATGTATTATGGAACCAGTAGATGAATATATGTGGATAATGATTGCGATGGTAGTGTCGTTCATCATCTCATTGTTTGTATTCTTTAATGCCAAGAGAAAATGGCTTGGATGTATTTTGCAATTCTTTACGTTCATAGCACTTATTATTTTTTCGGGGATGTTGTTTGGAATGTGTCGAGGATTCGTAGATTCATCTAATGAATCGGAAGCTATGGTAGGGGTTCGGTTAATTGAGGAGGATCGGGATTGCCGATATGAGACCAAGTACTGGATGAAACCCGACAACACCTATTATTATGAATATGAAAAGGAGAGTAATAAGCACAAAGTTGAGCCTTGTGGGAATGATTCATATAGTGGTAAGGGAACCTTTATACGTATAGATTCCATATATGCCATCCAAGCCAGAAGTAATCCTGACTTCATCATATACTTCGATTTAGATAGTCAGAAGGTGACTCCGATTTATGATAACGATACTTTAGAGGTAATCAGTACTGATTGGGATCGTGTTAATGATTATTTCAAGAACCACTAAAGCTGAACAAGCGACATGAATATTGTCATCAGAGACGATCAGGGACTTGACACAGCCCTTATGATGGACGATATCCCCAGTTGAAAGATAAGGTCACTGCACAGTATTCGATACTGTAGAACGATGATAATCCTGACAGAAGGCGAACGGCACAGTGGGCATTGACCTACTTCTTTGACGATGAGGACATTATCCACGATGAAGTCTCTGGCCTCGGGTTGGTTGATGCCATAACTGTGATAGATTATGCTATTCGCCTATTGCAGAAATAAACAACTCCACAGATTAGGGACTATTTGCTATTACATTCTCTGAATTTTAGTCCGTACGCCTGCGGATTTGTTTTTTCATACCTAAGATTTTTATGTTTCCAACTTAGAAACATATGTACCCAACTTAGAGACACATGTCTCCAACCCGGAAACATAAGTACCCAACTTGGAAACATAACTTTCCTGACCAACCATTTTCTTTTTCCAGCTGCCTTTTGTAGATTTTGAGTAGGTTTGAAAATAAATAAGTGGGTAACTTACAAACGCGCACGATTAGAGTGTCGCATCATATAATCCTTGTTCTAATGGAATGACAACAGAATGATGGTTCGTCGTCCTGATGTATGGTTCACAAATGTCTTAATCCTTGTTCTAATGGAATGAAGTTAGAATATTATTAAAAAGTCACAATGGTGTCTTAATCCTTGTTCTAATGGAATGAAGTTAGAATTCTAAAATTATCCTTATTCTACTTTTATGAAATTATTGTCTTAATCCTTGTTCTAATGGAATGAAGTTAGAATGATATGAAAAAATTGGTTTTTATGCTGGCTCTGACAAGTCTTAATCCTTGTTCTAATGGAATGAAGTTAGAATTTTATAGTTTATGGATAAGTTATATAATTTAGCGTCTTAATCCTTGTTCTAATGGAATGAAGTTAGAATGTAGCAAAGCCCGTTATTCCTACCTTCTTCGATAAGAAGTCTTAATCCTTGTTCTAATGGAATGACAATAGAATTGCCAACCAGATCGAGGCACGCCTGAAGGAGGAACTGTCTTAATCCTTGTTCTAATGGAATGAAGTTAGAATTATGGAAATTTAAAAAAATAATGAGGTCCGTGTTTGTCTTAATCCTTGTTCTAATGGAATGAAGTTAGAATTGTTTTTGGTTGGATATAATATTAATAACAATAAAGTCTTAATCCTTGTTCTAATGGAATGAAGTTAGAATCGTAAGTTAATTAGTTATATATGAAGTATGTTTTGGTCTTAATCCTTGTTCTAATGGAATGAAGTTAGAATAACCGCCGGTGAAATTACGGACATGGAAAGCGGTTTTAAGTCTTAATCCTTGTTCTAATGGAATGAAGTTAGAATAAATATGAGAAAGATTTTTTTGTTGTTGCTCTGCGTCGTCTTAATCCTTGTTCTAATGGAATGAAGTTAGAATAAAATTATCTTTATTCTATTCTTATTACATTATTCGTCTTAATCCTTGTTCTAATGGAATGAAGTTAGAATAATCCTATTTACTTGGTTTTGGGGAAATTTATTCAACCTCTCGGTTTTCTTACAGCCTTTATTATCAACTACTTCAGTATCCGGCATCCATATTTTCGCAAATGCCTGTTATTTTTGACTGCAAATCCTGAACTTTAGAGGGAGTATCCTTCCCAACTGTCTGATAATCAGCACTGAAATCTTCCTTAAAAATTCGCAAATGCTTTGCGATAATTCACTTCAAATGAACTCTTGCGAAAATCACACTCGATTTTCCCTGATTTCACTGGGTGCAAAGATAGTCATTTTTCGCAAATGTTTTGCCATTCAAATGTGTACCAATAAGTCAAAGACCGCTTCAGCGAGTAAAGAATGAAAGCATACTATATTACTACAATCTTTACTGGTTCTTTCATCTTCACAGGTGGGATGTACTCAATTCGTGCATAACACTCCGTGCAGAGTGGATAGATGTTAACCCAGTCTTCACGCCTGATAATTATTTTTTCTAATTGCTTGCACATATTGCGATATTGAACATCTGTTAGCATACACTCAAAATCTCCATAACGGGCATAAGGTAGCCCTTTGCTCACACAAAATTGGTCAAATGAATGAAGATAAAGGTTTGCCAGTAAGGGCGAAAGAACTGCACCTTGAGGAATCCCTTTGGTTGATTCTGTCCACACGCCAGAAGGTTTCACACGCCCCATCTTGACAGAGAGCATGATAAGGCGGACGAGTTCGTCTTCAACTCCGATTGCTGTCAGCCTTTGTTGTAATACCGTATGGTCTATTCCGTCGAAATAGTTATCTACATCTAATCGTAGCGCATATAAATAATCCTTATTCCCACATTGTTTGACGATATATTTGATAGTTCTCAGTGCTCCTTTCCCTGGTCGATAAGCGAAGCTGTTAGGCAAGAACAACTTCTCAAGTCGAGGTTCGATAATCTTTCGGATAGCCTGCTGAACTATTTTATCCCTCACAGCAGCCATTCCCAAAACACGCATCTCATTTGGATCCTTTGTCTTCGGAATGGAAATTTGCAAATAGGGTTGCGGTTTCCATTCACCTGCGATCAAGTCTTCACGGAGTTTCCTAATATGTGTAATCTTCTCCTTGTTAAACTCCTCTATCGTTACCCCGTCAACACCCCCTGCCGAGCCTTTCGACTTGACAACATTCCATGCATCGTAGAGCGTGGCTTCCTGACAGAGGGTGTTGAACTGAGTGGGCATAAGGCTATTTGTTATTATCTTCCAACGTGTCTAATGCTTGAGACAGCAAATTGTGGAGAGGAACCTGTGCTTTATCCACTTCTTTCAGCTTGTCCTTTTCATCAAGTCTTGTATCCTGACTATAGTAGTACAATGACCGGTTGCCGTCAATAGCCATTAAAGTCATTAATGAACCGACGATACCAGTTCCTGGTGTTAAATTGAAATACAACCTATTGTCCTTTGTATCTTTTGCTTTAACATATTTGTCAACAATTTCAAAGCATTGGTCAAACTGATTATAGTCTGCCTCTTGTTCTGAGAACTTAATCTTAAGACCATCAGGTATCCATTTCTTTTCAGGGAACATATCCATTGCAACCATCTTTATTAGATATTCCAGTTTTTCATTTATCGGTGCATTTGTTCCTAAAACTTTAGCCATAGGGTGTTCCTTTTTAGGCATCTTAATTAATATTTCTTTTAAGTATTGGTCATAGTTCCTTTTGATCTTTTCTTGTTCATTTTTATCAGAGTAATAGCTGCTATTCAGCACATATAGTTCACAACTTGTATCTTTATCGTCAGTCAATTGAAGCATTCTGACAAGCGGTGTTAAGTTATGGTTAAAAGGGTTAATAGCAGATATGCCAGATATGAAGACCTTTTGAGGGATCTTACTTTTCTGCTTACGACCGTCAGGGAAAAAGCAGATAAGAGTAACCAATCCAAAAACACAAACACAAGTCGCTTTAATAACATCCCATAGATTTTGATCAGGCATATACAGACTCATCATTGTATTTGTAAGCCATCCAATATGGATAACAAACAATAAAAGATAAATAGTACCAAGTCTTTGGGGGACTATAGCATTAGCAAGGAGTTTGGTAAGAATAACGCTCCTGAAATTAAAACTATAGTTGAGGCATTGCCCTACAATCCATAGAACAAAAACACAAACAATTGTAGTTATTGCCCATGGCTCCCAGCAACTCCAGTTTCCTCGAATGCCCCTTAGGGCAAAATACTCACCCAGTATTAATAGCACAAGAGCTATCCAGCTATAATAATCACGATAATTCATATCACCATTTAATATTCTCTAAACTGTACAAATTTAAATTCTGATATTTTCTTTCCGTCAGGAGTCATGATGGTGTTACGTTCTGTAGTAGAAGCAATACAGATGATGTCCAGTTCCTTAAGGGCGCATACTATATTATAAGTAAATGTCATTTCACCCATCACATGCACAACAGTTTTTTCTTCCTTAATTCCCATGATGACCTCTGTGCACTCTTTTACAAGGTAGAGTATTTCTTGCTTTGAATATGCGGGCTCAATAATTGGGAAAGAAAGATCAACAATTTCCCCATAGTAGTGAGCTGCTTGAATTTGCTCCTCACTCCAGTTTTCAGATGGATGGTTTGTCAGATTGATGAACATAAATTACGATTTTGAATAAGGTTGAAATATTCCTCTAAAAAATTTGAGCCCTTCTTTTAAGTCTTTGAGGATTTCAGAATATGATTTAGGAGATTCTCTGTCAATATCATGAGCAATTGTGTTTCGGTCAAGATTGACATTATCGTAATAGCTATTGAAAAGACTAAATACTATATCTTCATTTTTCATCAAAGTTTCAAGATCCTTACGGAGTTTTTCAATGCTTTTGAGTCCTCGGTCTTCTTGGGCATAGTTGAGAGCTCTTCTAATTGCTTTCCTTTTTACATTTGGGAGTATTTCTCCTTTTTTATTTCTTTTCTGATAGCCTTTCTTATCTACAACTAATTCAGTAGGAATATAGTTATCTGGCACTAATTCACAACAAAAACTTAATGCTGATTCTACCAAGTTTATTAAAGCATAACCATAATTGTGATGTTTCTCATGCCACTCAGCCATACGAAATTGGTAGATATACTCGTTAAGTGATAAAGGGAATCGTTTTGCAAACTTACTAATAATATCTGGTATCAATAATTTCCCAATATCAGGAAGATTCTTACAATCCATTAATAGAGAGAGTTCCTTTATACCAGTTCTAAATTCGCGTAACTGATTTAAATTTTTTGCATCAGCAAATCTGAGAAGTTGCTTACCAGAATTAGTATAAAGTCCAGATGAATCTTTCTCGAGCAATTTGGTTATTTTATAGGTATTCCCAAATTCTTGAAAATTGTAAGCTCCTATTATCCAGTCGTTAACATCCAAAATAGTAGTCAAGTCAACAATGGGGGCATATCCTAATTCATTCCTCATCTCAAACATGCCATAGTAGATATGGGATACGGTAATGCCTTTGACATTTTTCAGGAAAATAAGCAGTTGCATGATGTAAATGGGCAAGGAACGAAAAGAATGAGTTACATCTACAACCAATTCGTCATCTTTATTAAAATATTGTGCTAAGCCCAATATAATTCTTATGTTTTCCTTTATTTCCTGCTCATTTGAGCCATATTTAATCAGTACTATCTTGGATTCACTGCCCAAACTTTTTTCTACCACATCTTTGTGTGGAAATTCCAATGGGCTTTTTGAATTGGCTTCATCGCAGTACACACCCATCTCAATGTGAATATCGGGATCAAAATCTTGGGAAGGTGTGAAAATCTTATAGATTTCCTCCCACATAGAATGTACGCTGCCAATCAAAACTATATTGTCAATTTTGAAATGCTCTTTTAACGCTGCACCTACGAATGAGTAATTTCCCAGGTCTTCATCATCAAGATGATAGTGTATTGGAGAATATTCTCGCCTCGATTTATCAGCAAAGATACCTGTTCCCAAAAAAGAAATTAATACGCGTTTCCCCATAATTAAAGCACTGATAATTTAACAAAACCCATTAATTGAAGTCCTTTATTGTATTCTACTATCTTGCGTGATTTATAAAGAGGTATCTTGGTTTCTGCCCCGTTAATATATTTTGTCCTATATCCCGTATCTATAAAGTCATCGTATTTCCAGTCGCCTGTAATAGAATGGAAGCCACTGCCTGCTGACATTTTCAGTATACAGTAAGAGTTCTTCTTTGGTACTAAATCCAACATATCTTCAATGAACTCCAGAATCTCGTCTGTTCTCTCTGCATCTTTGTAATGTTCAAAGAATTCCTTTTCTTTCAACAGATAATCCCATGTAATGTCATTGACGAATCCGAACAAAGATTCTATCCCGCCATTCAACAATTCTTTCTTAGCATCTGCATATTTGACTTTAAGACTTAGTTTCGGATCCTGTAGAACTGTTTCGAAAGCATCTGCAGAAAACTTAATGGTACCCCTACCTGATTGTCCAGGAGGGATGCACTCATAAAGGGTATTGAATCCTGAGGGCTGATAATCTTTAGATGTGAAGTTGTTGGCATGTTTCCAACCTCCATGCCACTCATTCCTATTCCTTTCTTTCCACAAGTTGAAAAGTCTGGTATTCACAAGACTGGTAGATTGCATTTCAATATCGCCTACTTGTATGAATTGCATAAAGTCAGTTCCGTACCTTTCTCTGATGCTACCTAAAACCGAAGTATCGTTTTGCTCATCCTGCCTAAATCGGGAAAAAAGTATCGAGCGAAGTGCCCCTTTCAGCGAACTTCCTGCTACAAGGGGCTTATCGTGAAACTGGCTACGGAGGAATGACTTTATAGGATTTACAGAAAGGGCAGGTAGGCAGAATATATACCTTGATGTATCATCCAACTGATTTCCCAACAATTCACAAATACCCTTTTCGTCAGCAGAGGCGAGTAATTTGGAAAGACAATCAATGTCGGTTCCATGGGCAACAGCTTTTTGTAAGTCCAGAATATAGACTTTGCCGTTTTTTACAACATAATCAACGCCTCGAATCCATTCGTTTTCGTTGCCAGCACCTACAGTAAGTGGAGTTAATACCTCCATGTTGATATCATATCTTTTATTCATAGGCGATTGTTGATAATTATAGGCAGTGTAATTGATTGACCATTACGCCAGACTGGATGGTTAATACTGATGTCTTGAGCGTGTGGAGTCAGATCTATTATTCGTCCCATACTTTCCTTATTTTCCGTTCTACGGAAAACAGAGCCTGGCAGGAAAGCATACACAGCATTCTTTCGATAAGAATTATACGGATAGGTAGTTATCCAACCTCCACGCCGATAAAAGTAAT
>Ga0247608_10004714_pt1 | contig 15077 bp, 8 predicted proteins | sample 176DNAGHGlowgp2_FD_193490 | JGI IMG/M metagenome (GOLD analysis project Ga0247608, IMG submission 193490) | Sheep rumen microbial communities from Palmerston North, Manawatu-Wanganui, New Zealand - 1766 DNA GHGlow gp2 | ecosystem: Host-associated > Mammals > Digestive system > Stomach > Rumen ...
CGATGATGGACGGTCCTACCTTCTCGAAGTTCCGTCAGTATGCCGGTAAGTATCAGAACTCTCTCGACGAGAACGACAATACCAATACCGACTGGCAGGATCTGTACTATCAGACCGGTGTCAGCCATAACCACGACGTGAGTGTTGCCGGTGGCACCAATGGTGGCAGTTACAGCTTCGGCGCCGGTTACTATCACGATGAGTCGGTCGTTCCCACTGAGGGTTACAACCGTGTATCTGTCCGTGGTAACTTCGACCAGATGGTAGGCAAGTACTTCCGTTTCGGTCTGAGCACCAATACGAGCTATCGCAAGACTGAGGGTGTGAACAATATGTATGCCGTTCTAGCTTCTACACCTATCTCAAGTCCCTATGATTCAGAAGGCAACCTGAAGCGTTACAATGCACTGCCTGCCGACGACCAGACGGTTGTCACCAAGGAGACTGTTGAGCGCGACAAGGATGTATGGCTGAGCGAGAACAAGGGTATCGGTTCTTACAACACCCTCTTCGCTGAGTTGAAGTGCCCGTGGATCGAGGGTCTGAGCTATCGTGTGAACGTCGGTCTGAACTTCCGTTCTTCTAAGAGTGGCAGCTTCACAGGTACTGGTGTGAACAACAAGGATCCCAATGCCGTGAACAGCGCTTCTGTCTATGAGAACCAGACACGTAACTGGGCAGTTGAGAACCTGCTCACCTACGACCGCACTTTCGGTAAGCACAATATCAACCTGGTAGGTATGTACTCTGCTGAGGAGACCACCTACGAGCAGAGTGGTGGATCAGCTCAGGGTATTCCCGCTGACTACTTCCAGTACTATGCACTCGACAAGGCCACTGGTCAGGCTAACCTCGTTGGTTACAACTACTGGCAGAGTGGTTTGATCTCTTGGATGGGTCGTGCCATGTACTCTTATGACAACAAGTACATGCTTTCTGTAGCCGTCCGTTCTGATGCTTCTTCACGTCTGGCTGAGGGTCACAAGTGGCACACTTATCCCGCTGTCAGCGCAGGTTGGAACATCGCCCGTGAGGATTTCATGGAGGGCACCAAGTCGTGGCTCGACAACCTGAAGCTCCGCGTAGGTTACGGTGAGACCTCTAACCAGAGTATCAATCCTTACTCTACGCTCGGTGGTCTGGCTATCCGCAACTATAACTTCGGCGACGGCACCAACTATCTGGCTGGTTACTATGTGAACTCACTGCCTAACCCCGAGCTGGGCTGGGAGTACTCTAAGACCTGGAACTTCGGTCTCGACTTCTCATTCTTCAGCGGTCGCCTCTATGGATCATTGGAATACTACATCCAGAAGACCAACGACATCCTGCTCGACGTCTCTCTGCCTTCCACCTCTGGTGTAAGCAGCTATACCGGTAACATCGGTAATACGGAGAACAAGGGTTGGGAGCTCACTTTGAACGGCATCATCGTCGACAACAAGAACGGCTGGAACTGGGAGGCTGGTATCAACCTCTATGCTAACCGCAACAAGCTGACCAAGCTGACCGGTGCTGTTGATGAGAATGGTAACCCTGTGCCCGATAAGGCTAACCGCTGGTTCGTTGGCGAGCCTATCGACGTGATCTATGATTACGAGTATGACGGTCTTTGGAATGAGGAGGATGTCTATGAAGTGACATTGGCCGACGGCACCAAGACCACGAACTTCGCTATCCTTGAGCCCGGTGGAAACCTGGGTATGATCAAGGTGAAGTATAACGACGACGTGCTCGATAAGAACGGCGTTCCCACACGTGCCATTGGCGACGATGACCGCCGCGTACAGAGCATGGAGCCCGACCTCATTGGTGGTTTCCACACAACAGTCGGTTATAAGGGCTTCGACCTGAATGTGATTGGTGCTTTCCAGGTTGGTGGTAAGCTGATTTCTGCCATCCACGCTTCTAATGGTTACCTGAACATGCTGACCGGTCGTCGTAACAATATTGATATTGACTACTGGACAGAGAGTAATACAGGTGCCAAGTATCCGAAACCCGGTGGTATCCAGAGCGGTGATAACCCCAAGTACGGTTCTACCCTCGGTTACTTCAGCGCCAGCTACATGAAGATTCGTGCCATCACCCTTGGTTACAACTTCGACAACCTGAAGGCCATCAAGGATCTTGGCATCAGCCGCCTGCGCCTCTATGCTACGGTTCAGAACCCGTTCGTGCTCTTCTCTCCGTTCAACGACGAGAGCGGACTTGATCCTGAGACCAACTCTTGGGCCAACCAGAACACGGCTGTGGCCTATAGCGAGTACTCTGGCAAGCACAAGATGCCGATCGTAGGTTATAACACACCTGCTACCCGCAACTTCCTGTTCGGTGTTAACGTCACATTCTAATTAAGAGTTAAGAATTAAGAATTAAGAGATAAGAGTTATGAAAACTAAAAGTATCAAATATATCCTCGCTGCGGGTTTAGTTTGCTGTGGTCTTTCTGCAACGATGACCTCCTGCAATGACGTGCTCGACGAGCAGCCGCGCAGCCAGTTCGACCCGACATTCTTCAACACGAAGGCGGGTATCGAGGGCGGTCTGACATCGCTCTATGCTCACCTGCGCTATTTCTATGGCAACGGTTATTGGCTGAATGCCTGTGAGACAGGTACCGACGAGTACACCTATGCACAGTCTGCCGACGGCAACTTCAAGGATGCCGACCTCAGTGGCGTAGGTCAGATGACTCCTTCCAACAGTATTGCCGGCGGATGCTGGGGTACAGCTTTCGCAAACATCAACACCGCCAGCGGTATCATCGAGAATGGTGCAGCTGCAGGTATCGATGCCTCTCTGCTCGCCGAGGCCTACTTCTTCCGTGCCTTCGACTATTTCCTCCTGGTGCAGTATTATGGTGGTGTACCCCTCGACCTGGGTGCTGGCGAACTGAAGTTCAACACCTCAACCGTTCGTACCTCTGTACGTAACACGGTGGCCGAGGTTTATACCAAGTGTATCTTCCCCGACCTGGAGAAGGCTGTCAGCGACCTGCCCGATAATCCCCGTCTGACCGGTACGGTGACCAAGAACGTGGCCCGTCTGTACCTCTCCAAGGCTTATCTGACTTACGGCTGGTGGTTGGAGAACCCCAACAACATCCCCACCTATCCTGAGTGCAGCCGTAACAGCGGCGAGGCCCAGAGCTACTACCAGAAGGCTTTCGACATGGCTAAGCAGGCCATCAGCAATCCTGGCCCATACGCCCTGCAGCCCACCTTCTACGACGTGAACGTGGCTACCAACGACCGTAACTCTGAGATCATGCTCTACGCTGACCACGATGAGGACGAGAAGTTTGGTAACGGCGGTACTGGTTACGGTTGGGGTAGCGGTGGTTCTCCTGAGAACTTCGCTTACTGGATGGAGACCTGGAACTACACCGAGATGATTGCCAAGGATCCTTCAGGCAACAACATCAACCCCGTTCAGCGTGAGGCTGTTCAGGGCCTGGGACGTCCTTGGACCCGTATGGCTCCTGTGGCTGATGCCTTCATGACCGGTGGTGTTTGGGAAGATGCCGTCAAGGCCATCGACTCCCGTTACGATGCTACCTTCACCCTGAGCTATTTCACCAACTGGGATAAGGCTGGTGGTGCTGCCGCTTATGTGACAGGTGCCAACGGTTCTCAGATCAAGCCGGGCGAGAGCTACTTCAGCTGGGTTCCCGAGAGCGAGGACAGCAAGATCAACTACACTGGTGCCGATGGTAAGCTGGGCTTTGGTGAGATGGCCGGACACGATGACTTCGTCGTAGCCGTCAACCATATTAGCCGCAAGAAGTACCCCTGTAACTGGAAGATTGGTATCTATCGTACTGACAATGCCGGTGGCCTTGGTTCTAAGGTGAACGGTGGTAGCCCCCGTCCTTGGAACATCGCCAAGTTCTCTGAGTTCTATCTCATCGCTGCTGAGGCTGCTGTGAAGCTCAATAAGAATGATGAGGCTGTGAAGATGGTCAACGTGCTCCGTGAGCGTGCCGGTAAGCAGACCTACTGCGTCAACGCCCGTGCACCCTTTGTGGCCGACCACAGCGCCGAGATGCTGGCAGCTACTCCGCGTACCATCACCATCGACTACATCCTCGATGAGCGTAGCCGTGAGTTCTGGGGTGAGGGATATCGTTGGTTCGACCTCGTTCGTACCCAGAAGTGGGCCGAGCGTTCAACCACCTACCACATCGCTGGTAACGGTTATACTGACAAGGATCTTCAGGAATTCAAGCGCAATATTCCCGCTGGCTACTATCTCCGTCCAATCCCCCAGGGACAGATCGACGGTCTGATGATGAGCGACGAGGAGAAGATTGCATATCAGAATCCCGCATATAAATAATATATTTCCACATTTGTTAGTTAGCTAAGTCGGGGGAGCACTGTGAGAGCGCTCCCCCGATCATTGTTCTTTGGAAATATTCTTTCCGAATCAGAGCATATTTCCAGATTTATTTGTATCTTTGCAGCCGAAAGATGTGTCATTGACAGTTTGAAACGATGTTATTTGAGCAGATATCAGTTGAGGCGATAATCTTTTTCATCCTCTATGGCATAACGGGCGTGGTGCCATTCTTGGCTGCCCTCTACCTGCTGCTGCGCCGGGGCAATGCCTTTGCCCCTGACGTCACGCCACCCGTGCGGTTGCGCCGTTGGGCGGCGGCGTTCTTCGCCGTCGCAGCATTGGGCCATGTGTGGTGGTATCTTTTCTACATCTTTTCCTGCGACCTCCATTCTGTCGCCTATGTGGCGGTGGTCATATTCGACTGCGTGACGCTGCTGATCACCATTGCCGGCACGCTGCTTGCCATGCTTCAGGACCGCAGGCGACCCATCTGGCCCGCCTTTGCAGCCATGATACCTTTCGTGGCGCTTGGCGTATTGCAGATATACTATCCCGATGGTTCTTTCACGGACATTGCTGGCATATACATCCTGTCGCTCTACGTGCTGTTCTCTGTCTATATGGTGTTTGCCGTGCGGCAATACGGGCAGTGGCTGAACGACAACTATGCCGACCTGGAGAATAAGAAGGTATGGCTGAGCCAGGTGGTGACGCTTGTCTGCTTGTTGCTGTTCATCCTCTATAACCTCGTCGATGCCGACAACATCCTGATCTACATCCTGCATATCATCGAACTGGTGCTTTTCGGTCTCCTGCTGTGGCGTGTGGAGACGCTGCCGCAACTCCCGTCGCTGACTCAGCAACAGCCGGCTGCGCTTGCCAACATCGACATCGTCCAGATCGAACGGCTGCTGGCAGACCACTGCGTGGGCCCACAGCTTTACCTGAAGCACGACTTCTCGCTTAACCAGCTGGCTCAGGCGATTGGCATCAACCGTTCGTACCTCAGCCAGTATTTCTCCCGTCAGTGCATCACTTACAATACCTATATCAACAATCTGCGCATCAACTACTTCATTGGCCGCTACCAAGAGGTCGTCCAGGCCCAGCAGCCCTTCACCGTCCAGCAGCTGGCCAGTGAGAGTGGTTATCGCAGTTACAGTACCTTCAGCCTCGCCTTCAAACAGCGCATGGGGCAGACCGTCACCGCCTGGATGCAAAAACCGACGGAGTGACGGCATGTAGAATTTCCGTGATTTATGTTTAAAATGCGTGAATTGAAAGTCGCCTGAAGGGGCCTGACTTTCAAAATAATCAATTTTTGTTTCAAAATATGCAAAATCTTTCGTGACGGCCATTTTGCTATTGCACGCTAAAAGTTTTTTTCTTAACTTTGCATCCAACGAAAGAAAAAAACTACTCTTATGTACGAATACCTAGGACTGCAAGACGTGTTTTTCATCATGCTTTACGGCATGGCAGGGTTCTTCGCCCTGCTGGCATGTCTGTATCTGCTTTTCAGGCGTGGCAACGCGTTCGTCGGCGAAGAGGTCAAATCCAGCCTTCGGATCCGTCGGTGGACGGCGGCACTGATGGCGGCGATGGCGGCGAGCCACGTGTGGTGGTATGTCATCGGCGTGTATTGGCTGGCTGACGACTGGGTGGTGCGAACCATCACGGTCATCATGCTCGACCATGCGACGCTGGTGCCGCTGGTCATGGGTGTGCTGCTGGCGATGCTGCAGGACCACAGGCGGGCTTGGTGGCCGTGGATAGTGGCGCAGTTGCCGGTGGTGGCGTTTGCCGTGACGGGCATCGCCCGGCGCGACATGTTCTTCGGCTACGAGCTGGGCAACTACTGGCAGATAGCGGTCTGTGCCGCGTTCATCGTTTACTACATCCGTGCGCTGCGGCAATACGGGCGCTGGCTGCGCGACAACTTTGCCGACCTGGAGCACAAGGAGGTGTGGCAGAGCCTCGTGTTCGCTGTCGGCCTTTTCCTGGTGTATCTGGTCTATACCTCGAACGCTGGCGACCTAATGCGCGAGTACCTGTCGCAGGTCATCACGCTCATCATCATCGTCTTCCTCGTCTGGCGGGTGGAGACACTGCAGGAGCTGCCGAGCGAGGAGGACATGAAGGACTTATAACACGAATTACCACGAATGACCCACGAATTATCATAAATTATTAGATGAAAAATTATATGGGCAATTACATGGTAATTACATGTTAAAAAGAAAAGAGAATAACAGACAATTATATATTGAAACAAATATAAGTGATATGAAGACAAGATTCAAGAAAGGAGCCAAGATTTTCGACATCGTGATTACCGCCGTGGCGGGTATGTTCTCGGTGGGCATGATGCTCTATGGCGTGTTTTATTTCGGACTGGCCGAGGCGTGGCCCGAACTGGTACTCAACCTCTTTTATGTTGCCTGTCTGGCGATGATCTGGATGTACTTCTTCGACCGGCTGGACACCCACAAGTTCAATTACTGGTGCTCCGTGTCGGTGGGCATGACGGTGCTGCTGCGCGACATCCTCTTCGCGCCGCCCCTGGCCTACTACTCGTTGCACCTGTCGTGCCTCACGCTGTCGGTGCTGCTGCTCTGCACGCTGACATTCTTCTATGCCCGAAAGGACTGGAAGAGCTACACCAAGCGCAACCTGTGGGCCATCTGCGTCATCGACATGCTCATTGCCGCGCTCTACAACCTGGACATCTATTTGGAACCCACCAGCGAGTACACCAACTACATGATGACGGAGATATGGATCCGTCCCACCATCACCTACGGCCTCGTAGCCTGCTTCGTGACGGAGAGGGAAAGATAGGAGTACCCCTTGCGGGGCAGAAATCTGACAAATCTAACCAAATCGAACAGAATAATAAAAAAGAGATTTGAAAGATTTGAATGATTTGAAAGATTTCTCGCGAAGCGACTGATAAAGAAGATAAATAAACATTTATATTAACTCTTAAAACAAAACGATTATGAGAACGATTTTACGTAACATGAGAACGGCACGGATGGCCATGATGTTCATCCTTGCCATGTTTGCCACCCTGACCATGCAGGCTGCCGACAAGACAGCCCTGAACGTCGCCGTCAGCGAGGCCGAGACCTACCAGAGCAGCATCGTGGAGAGCAACCCCAAACTGGCCGAGTTCTTGACCATGCTCATCAACGTCTGCAAGACGACACAGAACGATGCCGACGCGACGCAAGAGGATGTTGACTTCGCTGTCGAACTCGCGAACGAGAGCGTGAAGCAGTGCAAGATTGCCGTGGCACAGGCTAACTACGCCGCAGCCATCAGCGAGGCCGAGGAATACCTGGCCACCATCAAGGAGAACTATCCCTCGCAGGCCGAGAAGTTGAACAACCTCATCAATAACGCCAAGCCCCTCATGGAGAACACTTCAGTAGAGGCCTTGGACTTCTTCACCCAGATCGTGACTGAAGGCATCCAGCAGATAAAGCTGGAGGTGACACAGGCAGACTACGCCGCCGCCATCAGCCAGGCCGAGGAGTATCTGGCCACCATCCAGGAGAAACACCCCGAGCAGGCCGAGAAGTTGAACAACATTATCAATAACGCCAAGCCCCTCATGGAGAACACTTCAGTAGATGTCTTGGAATTCTTTACCCAAGTTGTGAAAGAGGGCGTCAAGCAGATGCAGTTAGAGATAGCGCAGGCCGACTTCGCCGCCGCCATCGCCGATGCCGAGGCTTACTTGGCTACCATTCAGGAGACACACCCCGAGCAGGCCGAGAAGTTGACCAACGTCATCAATAACGTCAAGGCTATTAATCCCTCTTCGCTGGAGGTCTTGGACTTCTTCACCAAGGTCCTGAACGAGGGCATCAAGGAGTTTAAGATGGAGATAGCCCATGCCGACCTCGCCGCTGCCATCGCCGATGCCGAGGCTTACATGGCCTCCATCCAAGAGAGCAACCCCTCCGTGGCTGAAGCGATGCAGCTGTTCATCAACGTGGCCAAGCAGGTGCAGGCCGACGACAGCTACGAGCTGGCCGACCTGGAGTTCGCCACCGCCTTCATGAAAGAGCTTGTCGTACAGGCCAAGGAGATTGTTACCACCGGTGTCAGCGCCGCCCGCGCCGCTGCTGCCATGGCCGACAAGTACTACGACCTGCAGGGCCGCCGCCTCTCGCAGCCCTCACGCGCAGGCGTATATATAAACAATGGTGTAAAGACAGTGCATAAATAACAACTGTTATATTTTAATTATTTTTTATTTATAAACACTTAAAAACATTTTGATTATGAAACAGAATTTATTTGCATTATTTGCAGCCGCAGCACTCTTGTTAGGCATGAGTGCCTGCACAAACGTCGACAATCCGTCATCAGGACAGGAAGATGTCGTAGTGGCTCCCGCCCAGTTGAAACAGGGTATATGGACGGAGTATGACGAAGCCCTTTTAACCTCAGGCAAGTACACCTTAGAGCAGCTGGCCCAGATGCCAACCGTCGGCATGTGGATTGAAGGCGACAAGGGCTACTTCTTCACCTATACGGCTGAGGAGGCAAGCGAGACCGTAGAGGGAAAGATCAGTTATAACAATAAGACTGGTAAAGGTACCATCACCTTCCCAACCATCAAAGACAGTCCGCTCTCAGGTCAGACGGTCAACTTCACCGCAACCTCCGACGAGACGATGGAGTTTGAGATTACCTACGAAGGCCAAAAGACGACCAGCACCTGCGCATGGCTCTGCGAAAACCTGGACAACTGGTTCAATGAAATCACTGACGAAGACTGGAAGGCGCTAATGGACTTCTATGAGCTCATAGCAGCCGATAGGGGCCCCGACGCAAGCATCAACTGGGGTGATTCGGAAGTGGAAGGCCTGGACCAGCCGCAGGTATGGAACGAAGTAGCAGCGAGCAGAGGCAGAACAAGGGCTGCTGGCGTAGATGATGCCGTCATGATGGGTATATATATGGTGGCCTCGCTCTTTGAGCCCGACCCATTTGAGGAGGTTAATGCGAAACTTGACAACATCACCGGAAAACTCGACGAGGTGCTGGCTGGGCAGGAGAAAATATTGAATCAGATGAACCTGCGGTTCGATCAGATGGACCAAAAACTCAATGAGATAAATGCCCGCCTCATCGCTATCGCCGAAAAGCAGAATCAGCAAGAGACTGTAAACATATTCAACAAACGAAACGAAACATACTTCAATCCGCTGAAGGTGCGTAACACGTCCTACTTCGACGATGCCTACAAGCTCTATATCGACAATAAGAGCGACCTGAGCAAGGTGAGCTCAACCTTGGGTGAATATGCCAAGGCATGGGCGGGCAACGACGAAAAGTATATCGAGCTGACATGGCAGTATATGGAGTACCTCACCAACGTACAGCACAGCACTTACGGCACTGGCATGGACCGCATCTACGACGGAGTGACTTTCGACAAGTATCCTTGGGAGCACATGGGCATAGGCGACCGCCAGACCTACAGAGCCTACGACCTCTTTATGCTCACCAAGAGTCTTTTCATGATCAGTCTCTACTCTACTTATTGCGATCTGGCAGATATCCAGAAGAGAGCACTTTACAACAACTACAAGACATACAAGCCCAAGCTCTTGGCGTTCAGCCAGTTTAAGGTATCTAACCCGGACAAGTACCTCGTATGCCAGATTCCGGGTGCCCACTTCGTGATGCACAAGGAGTTGCAGAAGTATAACTACAAAGGAAAGAATAACGAGGCCCCCCATCCGGCTATTTTCGGTCAGTTGGCTGTTTACAGACCTGAGTGGCATGAGGCTGGCTCCATCACGATAGAGAATCCCATAGAACTGAAGTCTAAGTTGATTCGCTGGAAAGAGATTTTTGCCATGCAACAGTATTTTAAGTCTGCTGTCTTTCCTAACATCCCATATTTCGGCTGGTATGAAATGCTGGTAGAGGGTAAAGAAGCTGGTAATAATTTAGCAGGCGGGGCAGTCTATGCCAAGGAACCAACTACTCAAGTACCGAGTCTGTTGTTGAATGAACCAGAATACGGGGACCCGAATGAAGTACGTTGTGATGGGGTTAGAGCTGCTGGCCGGGAATTAAATATTGGGCCTGTAGCGACGGCTTTCTGGGACAAGAACGGCCAATGGGGTATGAGGAATAATTTTATGGGACAAGCAGAAGACCCTCAAAATGGAAAGTCGTTGTGGATAAATTATAGTAATAAGGAGTATTACGCAGCGATTGTAGAGAAGCGCTACTAAGTCGCTCTCTTCATCCCGCAGCACCCAGCTGTGAAAATGTAACAGCGCACAAACGGTAGCGGGTTCGACTCCCGCTACCGTTACCAGCAATATAACAAATAACAAACATGATTTTCACCTAAAATGATTATGAAGAAGAAGTATCTATGGGTGATAGCCGCCATCCTCGTTTGCGGCCTGACGGTGCTGACATCGTGCAGCAACAGCGATAACTCATCGCAGGAAGTAAAGGACTATGCCGACCTCGTGGTCTATGGCAAGATCTTCACTTCCGAGAATAATCAAGTGGCTGAAGCCTTCGCCGTGAAGGACGGGAAGTACGTCTATGTAGGCGACAAAGCAGGCGCTGAGGCCTACGTCGAAAAGGGCAAGACCGAGGTGGTGGACTACACCGGCAAGGGACTGGTGATGCCGGGCTGCGGCAACGGCCACGCCCACTATTCGATGGGCTATGCCATACAGAGCGTCGGAACGGTTGTGGGACTGGAAGATACTCCGGAGAAGTTCCTGACGGAAATCGTGCCTGCTGCCGTCAAGAAAGCAAGGGATAACGGCGCCAAGGCCATCTTCGGCTTCGGCTGGCGCTTGCTGAACTTCCAGGACAACATGCCTACACGCCAGCAGCTGGATGCCATCTGTAGCGATATTCCCATATATTTTGCCGATGAGGAAGGCCACAAGGGTCTGGCGAACACGCTTTGTCTAGTCAATGCTGGCATCATGAAGGCTGACGGCACGGTGCTGAAATCAGAAGTACGCGGAGGCGAGATAGTGATGGGTGCCGACGGTACGCCTACCGGCTTTCTGAAGGAACAAGCCGGCACTTACGTACGGTCCTTCATGGACAATGACAACCTCTTTCCTGTTGACATGGCCAAGGCGAACATGGCAAAAATCGAGCAGCAAATATTGTCGGAGGGTTATACGATGTATATCGACGGTTGGGGTAACTATTTCTATAACACCAATTTCTATCAGGCTGCCCAACAGCTGGACAAGGCCGGAGACCTGCACTTCGTGTTGGGTCTGACTTACGAGATTGAAAGTTGGATGGATGTGGACAAGGCTTTGGCCGAGGCCCGTGATGCCCAGAAATATGCTTCCACCCGCGTAAAACCCAACTGGATAAAAATCTTTATAGACGGCACGGTGGAAGGCGGTACAGGATTTGTGGAGCCGCTCTATCCCGACGGTCATCAGGGTCTGCCCAACTGGGAGGAAGATGAACTGACCGACATGACGCGCAAGGCCAATGCTGACGGAGTAACCATGCATGCACATGTCATGGGCAACAAGGGCGTTACTCGCATTGTCAACGCCTTCGTCAATGGCGGGGAGGACGAGATGCGCAACACGCTGGTACACGTTCGCAACGTCGATGCAGCCGATTATCAGCGCATGGCCGACCACAACATCTATGTCACCTCGGGTATGCTTTGGCATAATATGGAAGAAAAATACATAGAATTGTTGAAACAGATAGTTCCTGCCGGCATGGAGGACAAGTCGTATCCCATGAAGTCGTATTTCGACTACGGCATCAATGTGACCTCACACTCTGACTATCCCGCACTGAGCGGCTGTCCTGACGACCCGTTCGGCATCATGGAGATTGCCGTCACAGGTCGTCTTTGGCCATATAACGGCACCCCGTGGTGGTCTGAGGAACTCCTGACCCGTGAGCAGGCCCTCATAGCCCTCACCATCAACTGCGCCAAGCAGATGTTTGTCGAGAACGAGCGCGGCAGCGTCAAGGCGGGCAAGTATGCCGACTTCCTGCTGGTCAACAAGGACGTGCTGACCTGCCCCGTCACCGAGATTCACGAGGCCAAGCCAGCCGCCACCTACTTCGAGGGCAAAAAAGTATTCTCATTGTAAGAACTATAACAATACAGAACAATAAAAAAAAACGAGCAGTTATGAAAAATAATTATCAGTGGATGCTTGTGCTCACAATAGCCTTCTGCGGCGCAGGCGCGTTCACGGCGTGCACGGACAGCGCCGATAATCCAAGTGTGGTTGAGCCGAAGCAGGAGGTGAACGAGTTTCTGGACGAAGAGAAAGGAGACGAGAGAATGAAGGCTCTCTACGGTGAGAACAAGAAGATTACCGACGGCAACTACGACAAGTCGCTGGCCGTGAAGTGCATCAACGGCACCTTCGTAGGCAAGCGGACGGACGGTGTCGTCGCCTTCAAGGGAATCCCGTTCGTGGGTCAGCAGCCCGTAGGAGAACTGCGCTGGAAAGCACCAGTAGAATGTGTGGCGGACGACGGCATCTACGAGGCGTATTACAATGGGAAGAGCCCCTGCCAAGTGGAGGACGTATTCCAGATTGCTTCCCATTACCCTCAGGGTGAGGACTGCCTGTACTTGAACGTATGGAAGGCAGAGGGAGCGTCTGCGGCCACAAGGCCGGTCATCGTATGGATACACGGCGGTGCTTTCGAAGTGGGAGGAACGTCCGAGCCACGCGAGGAGGGCAGCAACTTCGTCAGGGAGAACCCCGGCGTTATTCTTGTTTCCATCGAGTACCGGCTTGGTGTCTTCGGTTTCCTCCATCTGTCCCACTTGCCCGACGGTGCCGACTATCCCGATGCGCAGAACCTCGGGCTGCTGGACCAGGTGATGGGTCTGAAGTGGGTACACGAGAACATCGCGGCCTTCGGTGGCGACCCCGGCAACGTGACCATCATGGGCCAGTCGGCCGGTGGAGGCAGCGTAACCTCCCTGCCGCTCATAGCAGGCTCACAGCAGTATTTCAAGAAGGTCATAGCCATGAGTGGCGCTCCAGTCTTCACGCGTTCCACGCAGCAGTCCATCGCCTGCACCGACAACCTAATGGCGGCACTTGGCTGCAAGACCGTAGCTGACCTACAGAAGGTTGATATCCGAAAGTTCGTGGATACGGCATCCGATTTGCTCGACCTGCGCGTATGGGCTGAACGGGACGGACGCATCCTACCCCTTGACCCCTACGAGGCATACGCCAACGGTGCGGCCAAGGACATCACCTTCCTGCAGGGCTGCACAAAGGACGAGATGGGCTATTTTGTATATGGTTTTGGACTTGACGCCTGGAATTCTTGGGCTGTCGGCCGCAAGGCAGAGAAGATGGCTCAGATGACGAGCGAGGAGAAGGCACTGGTCGAGAGTTACTGCCAGGACGCCAAGGACGTCACCACTGAATATTCCAGCACCACCCGCCTGTTCGACCAGATAACATTTATCGCGCCGCTCTTCAGGATGTCGGAGAACCAGACCAAGGCGGGCGGCAAGTCGTACACCTACTTCTTCACCCCAGAATCCTCCTGGCCATTATTGAAGAGCGGTCATGCCATAGAGCTTTCGACGGTATTCAACCATCCGGAGGAGACCCTCGTCACGGGAAGGCAATTCGACGCCACCTTCTCGAAGACCCTGCGCCGCATGTGGGTGCAGTTCGCCAAGACGGGCAACCCGTCGCTCAGCGCGTCCGAGTCGCCCGACGGCAAGGCCAAGGAGTGGCCGCTTTACGACCTGGAGAACAAACAGCTGATGATCTTCGACGAGTTCAACATCCATCCCGAGAAGGAATCGCAGCGGAAAATCCTCGACTGGGACCGCACCTATTTCCTGACCAAGTATTATTGCATCTGATAACATAAAACGATATGACAATGAAGAAGATTAATCTATGGATGATAGCCGCCATCCTCGTTATCTGCGGCGTAATGTCGTTACACACGTCATGTACGGACAAGGCCGACGACCCCGTTCCTCCAACGCCTGAAAATGATTTTCAAGCGCAACTGAGGGCTCAGTACGGCGAGAACAAAAAGATCACCGACGGCAACTACGACAAGACGCTGGCCGTGAAGTGCATTAACGGCACCTTCGTGGGAAAAAGGTCTGGAGGCATCGTCGCTTACAAGGGAATCCCGTTCGTGGGCCAGCAGCCCGTCGGGGAACTGCGCTGGAAAGCACCAGTGGACTATGTTGCGGACGAGAGTGTGTACGAGGCTTATTACAATGCGAAAAGTCCCTATCAGAGGGAGGATCTCAGCGAAAAGGCCTCCCTTTACGTTCAGGGCGAGGACTGCCTGTGCCTGAATATCTGGAAGGCTGAAGGCTCGTCTGCCGCCACGAAGCCAGTCATGGTATGGATTCACGGTGGAGCCTTTGAGATGGGTGGAACGGTTGACCCGCTGTATGAGGGTCACAATTTCATACAGGAGAATCCGGAAGTCATTCTTGTTTCCATCGAGTACAGGCTTGGTGTTTTCGGTTTCCTACACCTGTCACACCTGCCCGATGGTGCTGACTATCCCGATGCGCAGAACTTGGGACTCCTAGACCAGTTGATGGCGCTGAAGTGGGTGCATGAGAACATTGCAGGCTTCGGCGGCAATCCTGACAACGTGACCATCTTCGGCGAATCCGCCGGTGCAGGTAGCGTGACCCTGCTGCCGCTGATGGAAGGCTCCCA
>Ga0247608_10004715_pt1 | contig 15076 bp, 13 predicted proteins | sample 176DNAGHGlowgp2_FD_193490 | JGI IMG/M metagenome (GOLD analysis project Ga0247608, IMG submission 193490) | Sheep rumen microbial communities from Palmerston North, Manawatu-Wanganui, New Zealand - 1766 DNA GHGlow gp2 | ecosystem: Host-associated > Mammals > Digestive system > Stomach > Rumen ...
ACACTTTATTGTGATTTTTTGCAAGTTTTTTATAAAATTGTAATAAATTGTAAAACTTGACTATCTTTATCGTATTTTCTATAATAACTATGTATGCGCTCAGGCGGGAATGTACGGAAATATCGCCGTTTGGAGCATATTCAAACCCGCTAAAAAGGTTTACAAAAGGTGGAAGATACATGAGACTGGTCATTGACTGTTTTAAGTTGATAAAGGGTGTGGGAAAAAGCATCGGCATATATAACGTGGCAAAGATCATAGTAGGAAGCCTGGGAGCACAGAATGCGGCTAAATCCGTGATTTCAAACATTGCCGAATCCATGACCTCAAATCCTGTCGATAATGACGCAGGAAAACATCTCGATAAAATCTTCGTTTTGGGTAATTCCAGGAATCGCGCTGACTTTGACGTGCCGGGCGTGGAGTTCATCCAGATAGATAAATATAATCCGGAAAATAAGATTGATATTGTGATGTGGGAACTTTTTCACGTGGCCAACTGCTGCAGGAAGTTAAAGGCGGACCGCGTCTTTTTCCCCAGGGGATATGCAGCCCTTACACATCCGGTGTATGATATCGTCATGATCCATGATCTGATCCCCTTTTATTACGCCGAGCATTTCCCCGGCGTGTTTAACAGGCTGGAGAATTTTTATATCACTAACAGACTTAAGCAGTCGGCCCGGACGGCGAAGAAGGTGATCACCATCTCGGAGGCGTCCAAGCAGGACATCATGAAGTACTGTGGCATCGATGAGAAAAAGATCAGGGTCATAAATAATTCCTATGAAAAGTCTGATGTGCCCATAGTAAAGGATGAGGATCAAAAGCCTTATATCTGCGCTATGACCTCAGCCCTTCCTCATAAAAACGCAAAGGGCATCATAGAGACTTATAAAAGATACAGTGAGATTACTGATGCCCCCCTGGATCTGGTCCTCATCGGTCTAAACGATGTATCAGAATTTGACCTGCCCTCTGAAGTGAAAGATCGCATAACCTGCCATAAGTTCATCGGTGATACCGCCGAGATGTACAGGGTCATGGGCGGCGCGAAAGCCTTCCTCTTCCTGTCCCTGATCGAGGGCTTCGGCCTGCCTCCCATCGAGGCCATGCAGCTGGGAGTGCCTGTTATCTGCTCAGGGGTCAGCTCTCTGCCTGAGGTCTGCGGCGACGCAGCCCTTTTGGTGGATCCAAAGGACCCTGATGAAGCAGCTCAAAATCTTAAAGATCTTTTATCCGACGATGAGCTAAGATCCACCCTCATAAAGCGCGGATATGAAAATGTAAAGCGGTTCTCTCCCGAGAGCAGGGCTGCCAAATACCGGAAGGAAATCATGGAGTGACGTCACTCCTAAATCGATATGTCAAGTGTTAAAACCATCAATCTGAATAGACTTTTAATGATCCTTTTGCTGATACCCTTTTTTGAGTTTCAGAGTTATTCCATGTTTGTATTTAACGGAGTGGCTTCGGGTATGTTTGATAAGCTTCTGGATCTTTATTCCCTGGGCAGACTCTTTATCACGATGCTCATCTTCATCAAGTTGTGGAAGGACAGAGTGGTTAAGTTTTCCTACACTTCCGTGGGCGTGCTGATCTTTGTGATCCTGATGAACATAACCAGCGCCTTCAATGAAAGTCTCTTTATAAATTACATCATAGGCTCCGTGTCATTTTTGGGTCTGGCCTTGCTTTGTCAGATCGAGATACAGAATAACGTGGAGGATTTTATATGGTCCTGTAAATTCCTTTTTGGAAGTTTGAGCGTCATCGGAGCCTTGCAGATCCTGGCCATGCCCTATGGCTTCTTACATCATAAGGATAAGGCTTTTGCCGTCTATTTTCTGGGTGGTAAAAATACATCTTTCTTTTACTACGCAGTTTTTATTTTCTTTTTGTTTTATGACGATCTGAGGAAATATGACAGGATCAGGAAGAGGTCCTTTGCTTTTCTCATGCTTTTCATCCTGGCGGCGCTTCGTTGTGATTCCATGAATACCCTTATGATGATGCTGGTGATATCCGCTTTTGCGGTGGTGATAAATTATGGCGTTCTTTTAAGAAAGTTAGTAAGACCGGGCCCTGTGGTGATCGGGATACTTTTGATATCGGCAGTCGTTTTGATACCGCAGATACGTATCCTTTTGAATCCGGCCCTTCACCTTATCGGCAGGAACGCCACCTTTACAGGACGTGACGTGCTGTGGGTGCAGGCCATCAGGTATATTGTAGCCCATCCCTTCATCGGAAACGGAATATTTACAAAGTACAGACTGGACACCGGTGTCTGGCAGGACAGCGCTCACAGCCAGTTTCTGGACCTTATGGCAAAGTACGGGGTATCCGTATTTTTATCCTTTGTGCTGATGCCCGTTTTCTCGCTGGCCCGTGCCTTTAAGTGCGACCGCGGAAACGATAAGATCATAGCTCTTAAGTGTGCGATATGTTTTATGATCCTGTTCCACAGCGTGGCGGATCATATGCTGGTATATAATTATATTTTGCTGATGGCAGCTTTCGAGATGCTTACAGGCAATGATCCTGCTTTACAAAATGATCCTGGCAGGACGGAGGATAAGATAAATGGAACAGAACACACTGCGCAAACTCCAGCTTACCCAGCTGTCAATCCTTAAGGAGTTTGTAAGAATATGTGAAGAAAATGATCTCAGGTACTTTTTGGACAGCGGTACCCTGCTGGGGGCTGTCCGCCACAAGGGTTTCATTCCCTGGGATGACGATCTGGATGTGGGCATGCCCAGGCGTGACTATGACCGCTTTTGCAAGCTGGCTCCAAAGCGTCTGTCTGACGAGTATTTTTTGCAGACATATTTCACGGATAAGAATTACCCTAATCCCTTTGCAAAGATAAGGCTTAGGGGTACTGAATTCGTGGAGAGCATAACCGAGAGATCAAAGATGAAGGGCGGTATCTATATCGATGTTTTTCCCTTTGATAATTTCCCGGAAAAGAAGAGCGAGATTATCTCCCAGGGCTTTGAGATAGAACTGTATAAGCATCTGCTCATAGGAAAGCATCAGGTTTATCCCTGGATGGGCATGAAGGGCAAGCAGAGACTTTTTAAATTTTTGGAGTATGCACCTTTTTATCCCCTGGCCGTCTTTTTTGACCATGATCATCTGGCCAGAAAGTATGATGCTACGCTCAAGCGCTATAACAGAATAAAGACCGCCGGCATAAAAGCGCCCGATCTTAGGTTTGGAAAAATGGTAGTTCCCGCAGATTGTGCACGGGATTTGATGGCTGCGGATTTTGAGGATAGTAAATTTAATATATCCGAAAATTATGACAGTTATTTAAAGAGGCTCTACGGTGATGATTATATGACTCCGCCACCGGCAGATAAAAGAGGAGGATGGCATGGGATCAAAAAGATCATTTTCTGAAAGCGGAAAGGGTGTATTTCTGATAGATACGGACTTTCAGCTTTTAAACGCCGTGAGATTTGTTTTATCAAGAGGCCTTGAGGGAAAAATGGATGCCATTATCCAGATGAAGTCCAGAAACCCGAAAGAGCGGATCGCAGCCTTAAGGCAGACCAAAGTATTTGATCAGATCTATGATCTGGAGCTTGATACACATCCAAAGCTTGAAAAAGTTTATATACTGCTGGCTCTAATGTTCCCCGTGGCCTATCTCAAAAAGAGATTCGGAATGGATATAAGGGGCAGGTATGATGAGATATATATGTCTTTTGCCACAAAGACTTTTGATTTCATCATCGCAGGGAGCGGCTGTAAAAATATAATCGGTTATGATGACGGAATGGGAAGCTATGTGGGGAATCCCTACACCGATAATTATAAGCCCGGATATATGAAAGTGCGAAAACTCCTGGGACGTGATTATCAGGTAAATACCATCTATCTTAACAACCCGTCCTGTTATCACGGCGAGCCGGGAAAAGAACTGTTTGCCATAGCGGAAAATGAAGAGCGCATTGATGATAATATCATAAACCAAATCTTTGCGGTCAAACATCCGGATGATCTGGAGGGCAGGAAATATATTTTTTTCAATGCCTGTATTACCAGTATTGACGGATATATAGACTGGGAAAAAGATCTGGCCCTGTGTATGGATGAAGCCGTAAACAAAGAGGGCATAGTCCGTCTGCATCCCAGTGAAAAAAGAGCGGATGAGTATGAGTCAATGCACACCGATACTACCTGCAACATGTGGGAACTGGTCTGCTCCAGGTATGTGGATGATGATTCGCTGCTGACGGGCTTTTTTTCCACCGCGCAGTTTATTCCGAAGCTCATGAATGATAAAGAGCCCTATCTGATCTTTACCTTTATGATGTCTGAGGAATTGCCTGCTGTTACCAAGGAAAGATTCGACGATTACGTAAAATTCTTTAAGACAAAATACAGGGACAGCAGTAAGATATATCTGCCTCAAAACAAAGAAGAGTATAGAGAGATAATAAAGACGATCTATGAAAAAAACAGTAAATGAAACCGTTGCGGGTATGATGATCCATGAGTGATAAGGATAAAAAAAATGAAGGGCAGGGCAGGAAAGCTCTTAAGTCGGGTGTCTGGTACACGGCTGCGAACTTTCTTACAAAAGGCATCGCCTTTATCACCACACCCATTTTCACCAGGCTCCTTACCAAGCAGGACTTCGGTCTGTTCAGTAATTATACTTCGTGGCTCACCATCATAGGCATATTTGTGACATTGAATCTGACGGCTACTTTGATAAGTGCCCGGTATGAATATGAGGATGATTTCGACGGCTTTCTTTTTTCCATGTTGGGACTCAGCAGTCTGTCGGCCATCATCTGGTTTGTGGTCTTTAATTTATTCGGTGACTATTTTACATCCCTTTTTGGGATGGAGCGGATCTACATGAACGTGATGCTTCTGTATCTGTTCTTCATGCCGGCGGTGGATCTGTTTCAGGGTCGTGAGAGATATTTTTTTGAGTATAAAAAATCCGTGGCGGCAAGCCTTGCCATTGCCTTCGGCACTGCGGGACTTTCGGTTTTGCTGGTGGTTCTCATGGAGGATAAGCTGCGGGGCAGGATATTTGGTTCGGCCCTTCCCACGGTGGTCCTCGGTCTTGCCTTTTATATATTCTTTTTCATAAAAGGGAAAAAGATAAAGCTTGAATACTGGAAGTATGCGCTGCCGATATGTCTGCCGTACATACCGCATTTGCTGTCGCTGAATCTCCTTAATTCCATGGACCGCGTCATGATCACAAAATACTGCGGTTCGGAACAAAACGCCATATACACTTTGGCCTATACCTGCGGCAGTGTGGTGACGATGCTCATGAATTCCATGAACGGTGCTTTTGCACCCTGGCTTGGCAATAAATTAAACGCCGATGATACGGAGAGTATAAAGAAGGTATCAAATACGTATATTATAGGATTTGTGATCTTGGCCTGCGGTATTATGGCCGTGGCGCCGGAGATTTTGTTTATAATGGGTGGCAGGGCTTATGCTGATGCAAAGTACGTCATGGCCCCCATAGCCATGGGCTGTGTCTGCCAGTTCATATATACCATGTTTGTGAACGTGGAGCAGTTTAAGAGAAAGACAGTGGGCATGGCTGTGGCCAGTGCCGTGGCGGCGGGAGTGAATTTCATCCTCAACTGGATATTCATTCCGAGAGTGGGATATCTGGCGGCCGCCTATACCACCCTGGTAGGATATCTTTGCCTCCTACTGATACACATGTATCTGGTACACAGGCTTAGGTTAAGCTATGTGTATGACTACAGGCGCATCGCCCTCATAGTGACTGCTATGATGGGATTTACGGCGCTGATGGCCTTTATGTATACGCAGCCTCTTATCAGGTATGTTTTTGTTGGGATTTATATTATAGCCCTTCTGGCTGTTGTGATCAGATATAAGGATATGTTGCTGTCGCTTTTGAAAAGGAGAAAATAGTGTTTAATCTGGATGGTTTTATAAATGAGTATGTTACAAAGCGCCCCGGGTCTATGTTTTACGCTGACATAGAGAAGAATAAAGAGGCGCTCACACAAGGGATAGAGGATCGGACTGTTCTGGTGATAGGCGGAGCGGGGTCCATCGGCTCATCTTTTATAAAGGCGCTGCTGCCCTTTAAGCCCGCATCCCTGGTGGTGGTGGATACAAATGAGAACGCTCTGGCAGAGCTTACCAGGGACTTAAGATCCACCAAAGGCATGTTTGTGCCGGAGGAATACATCACCTATCCCATGGATTTTGCATCTCCAGTCTTTGAAAAGATGTTCCGTGAAAAGGGCGGCTTTGACATAGTGGGTAATTTTTCCGCACATAAGCATGTGAGGTCCGAGAAGGATATTTACAGCGTGGAGGCTCTGCTTCAAAATAATGTGCTCCACGCAAAACTGCTTTTGGATCTTTTGTCCGAGTATCCGCCTCATGAGTATTTCTGTGTGTCCACAGATAAGGCGGCAAATCCCGTGAACATCATGGGTGCTTCAAAGCGTATCATGGAGGATGTGATCTTTTCATATTCCGACAGCTTCCCCGTTAAGACGGCCCGCTTTGCAAATGTGGCTTTTTCAAACGGGTCTCTTCCCGCAGGTTTCCTGGCCAGGATACAAAAATTGCAGCCTCTGTCGGCGCCTTCGGATGTGAGACGCTATTTTGTATCGCCTGAAGAATCAGGTCAGATATGTCTGCTCTCATGTATCTTAGGTGAGAATCGCGCTATCTTTTTCCCGAAGCTTGAGGAAGCCCAGATGATGACCTTTGACGGAATAGCAAGGGAGCTCCTTAAGGTTCAGGGCTATGAGGCACTGGAGTGCACCTCCGATGAGGAGGCCATCGATAAGGCACAGGAATTAAAGAATGGCAGCAGGCAGTATCCCGTTCATTTTTCCGTTTCTGATACGTCAGGCGAGAAGGCTTATGAAGAGTTTGTGACTGATGAGGAGACGGCTGACTATGACAGGTTTACCTCTCTGGGTGTCATTACGGGCAAGAAGATACCTGATAAGGCGGCAGTGCTCAAGCTCTTTGAGAAGCTGGATGTGGCTTTTGCCGACGGGACCACAAAGGAGGAAGTGGTCAGGATCATGAAGGAGTATCTGCCGAATTTTGAGCATATCGAGACGGGAAAGTCGCTGGATTCGAAGATGTAGGAGTGATGGTGTCATTCTGAGCGCATTAATTGTCATTCTGAACGGCTCACTCCAAGTGTCATTCTGAGCGTAGCGAAGAATCTTGAAAATGGTGAACTTTTATAAAAACTTCAACTCTATCAAGATCCTTCACTTCGTTCAGGATGACAGGTGAGAAGCATGAACAAGGCATGCACAAGGTATAACAAGGCATAAATTAAGCATTAGCAAATAAACAAACAAATAAACAAACATGGAAATAAACATAGAAACAACATCGAAACTAATAAAAGATCAGAAATAATCAGGAATAATTAGTAAAAACCAGGAAAAAATCATGAGTAAATTTATACCTTTATCCATCCCGAATTTTGAGGGAAATGAAAGAAAATATGTGGACGATGCCATTGATCAGGGCTGGGTGTCCACAGGCGGAGCCTATATCACAAAACTGGAGGAGGAGCTGGCAAAGTTCCTTCATACCGATAATGTGGCAGCCTGTCAGAGCGGAACCAGTGCTCTTCATTTGAGTCTGGTCCAGGCGGGAGTAAAGCCGGGTGATGTGGTGCTTGTGCCGCCCCTTACTTTTATCGCAGCGGTGAATCCCGTTAAGTATCAGTTCGCTACACCTGTGTTCATAGACTGCGATGACAGCTTCTGTATGGATCCCGTGAAACTGGCATCCTTTTGTGAAGAAGAGTGCGCATGGGACGGCACGGTGTTAAAGTATAAGGACACAGATGTGAAGGCTGTAGTTGTGGTTCATGTCTTTGGAAACATGGCGGACATGGAAGCCATAATGGATATCGCCCAAAGGTATGACCTCAAGGTGATAGAAGATTCCACCGAGGCCTTGGGCACGCATTACACCGAAGGAAAATACGCCGGAAGGTATGCGGGCACCATAGGTCATTTCGGGGCCTTCAGTTTTAACGGAAACAAGATCATCACCACGGGAGGCGGCGGAGCAGTTACTTCAAACGATCCCAAGGTGGTGGATCATATCAGGTTTTTATCCACCCAGGCAAAGACCGATCCTCACTTTTATATCCATGATGAGGTGGGCTTTAATTACCGCATGACAAATCTGCAGGCTGCTCTGGGCGTGGCTCAGATGGAAGAACTCCCTGAGTTTATCAGAAGGAAGCAGGCAAACTATGAGCTGTATAAGGAACTCTTTGACGGCTTTGAGTATGGAAAACTGATGCCCTTCAGGGAGGGGACATCTTCGAATAAATGGTTCTATTCCCTTAATATTGACAGGGAAAAGGTGACCGCTTCCATGAGGGATATCATTTTGGCCCTTCGTGAAAATGGCATAGAGACCAGGGCTATCTGGGGACTTATAAATGAGCAAAAACCCTATCAGGGTGAAGTGACCTACAAACTTAAAAAGGCACCTTATTATGCCGAGCGTATCTTAAACATCCCCGCTTCCACACAGATCACGGAGGAGGAGATAAGATATGTGGCTGATGAGGTAAAGCAACTGCTGGAGAAATTGGCAAATGGATGAGATCGTAAAATTTTTGGGCCCCGTTACCATGAGCGTATCCGAGGCGATGCAGCTGATCGACAATAATGCCTACGGCATAGCATTTCTGACTGATGATGAGAGGCGGCTTAAGGGCTGTGTGACCGATGGCGATATCAGACGCTATCTGCTCTCAGGCGGTCAGATGTCAGGCTGTGTGATGGATGCGGCTAACACTGATCCCAAGGTGGCTAAATCCGATGAAGAGGCTCACGGGCTGTATCATAAGAAGAACTACATCGTGATACCCATAGTGGATGAAGACGGCAGGATCGTCGCCCTGTATACCGGTGACGGCCGTGAGATCAGGAAGAAAAATCCCGTCAACATCCCCGTGGTGATAAATGCAGGGGGAAAAGGTACCAGACTGGAGCCCTTTACAAAGGTGTTGCCCAAGCCCCTGATCCCTGTGGGAGACCTTCCCATCATCGAGCATATAGTCAGGGAATACCAGTCCTATGAGTGCAATGAGTTTCACATCATAGTCAATTATAAAAAGGAGCTTTTAAAGGCTTATTTTGCGGATAATGAAAACCATTATGATATTACCTGGTACGATGAGGAAAAGCCTCTGGGTACAGGCGGGGGCTTAAGTCTTTTGAGAGGGAAGTTTAAGGATACCTTCTTTTTTGCAAACTGCGACGCTCTGCTCACTGCTAATTATGAGAGCATGGTGAAGTTCCATAAGGAGAATAAAAATCTCATCACCATGATCTGCGCCTATAAGAACATGAACATCCCTTACGGCGTGGTGGAGATGGGAGTGAACGGATCAATCCTTGAGATGAAGGAAAAACCTCTCGTATCATTTTTGACCAACACGGGTATATACATAGTAGAGCCTGAAGTGTTTGATTATATCGAAGACGGAGTGTCCGTGGGTTTCCCCGACATAGTCGAAAAGGTCAGGAACGATGGTAAGAAGGTGGCTGTATTCCCCGTCAGCGAAAATGACTGGATGGATATGGGACAGCTCCCGGAGCTTGAAAAAATGAGGATTAAGCTGTACGGCGAATGAGATTGAAGGAGTAAAAGAAATCTATGAAAACAGTTTACACATGCTTTAGCACGGATGTCATTCATGACGGACATCTGAATATTATAAATCATGCAAAGGAATACGGACGGGTGGTGGTAGGCTGCCTTAGCGATAAGGAGATGATCCGTTGCACCAAGTTCCCCACAAAGTCGGAAGAAGAGCGTATGAATCTGTACCGTCAGATAGATGGCGTGGATGAAGTGGTGATACAGAATAACATGCTCTATGATGATGTGATAGAGACTCTTCATCCTGACTATGTGATCCATGGTGATAACTGGAAAGAAGGTGCCGAGTCTGCCATCAGAACCCATGTGGAGGGACTTCTTTCTGCGTATGGCGGACAGATCATAGATGTGCCCTATACCTATAATGAGAACGTTAAAAAGATAGATGCTCAGCTCAAAGAAAAACTGTCCATGCCGGAGTACAGGAGAAAGAGACTTCGTCAGCTTATTGAAATGACCCCTGTGGTTAAAGTCATGGAAGCCCATTCCGGCCTCACCGGACTGATCGTGGAGAAGACGGTCATTGAAGGTGATAACGGTAAGCTGGATCAGTTTGACGCCATGTGGCTATCCAGTCTTTGCGACAGTACGGCTAAGGGTAAGCCGGACATAGAACTGGTGGATATGACCAGCCGTTTCCGTACCATTGAGGACATTACAGAAGTGACCACAAAGCCTATTATTTTTGATGGCGACACAGGCGGACTCACCGAGCATTTTGTATATACGGTAAGATCCCTTGAGCGCCTTGGCGTATCTGCAGTGATCATAGAGGATAAGACGGGACTTAAGAAGAACTCACTTTTTGGAACGGAAGTTCAGCAGACTCAGGACAGCATTGAAAACTTCAGCGCAAAGATCGCTGCCGGAAAGAAGGCGCAGCTCACTGATGATTTCATGATCATTGCCCGTATCGAATCCCTCATCCTTGAGCGGGGTATGGAGGATGCCCTTAAGCGTGCACACGCTTTTGTGGCAGCCGGAGCGGACGGCATAATGATCCACAGCCGTAAGAAAGATCCCGCGGAGATCCTGGAGTTCTGTGATAAGTTCAGGGCAGACAATAAGGAAACTCCCATTGTGGTGGTTCCCAGCAGCTTTAACACCATCACGGAGGAAGAGCTGGCAGAGCATGGCGTGAATATCGTTATTTATGCTAATCAGCTGACACGTTCAGCCTTCCCCGCCATGCAGCAGACAGCCATGGACATTTTGAAGTATCACAGGGCAAAGGAAGTGGATGACAGGCTGCTGCCTATCAAGAACATCATCACACTGATCGATGAGATCTGAGAACGTAAAATCATTGATGGCTTACGAAAATAAGGAAGTATAGATTTGTCAGAGGGAAAATACTTAATACTATCAGATATACATGGAAATGTCAGCTCCTTTGAAGCGGTACTCTCGGACTGCAAAAATGAGTATTTTGACGGCGTGATCATTTTAGGCGACTGCATCGATTACGGAATGCGCTCCAATGAGATCATCCAAAAACTCATTACGCTTGGTGAGAGCGAATGGAAGGATAAGATCCTTATCAATATCTGGGGCAATCATGAAAAACTCGTAGTGGATAAAGACCTGGAGCGGCTTTCAACTGACCGTGGCCGTGTGATGGCTCAGTATACCGCAAGACAGTTAAGTGCTGAATCTGTAGAATATATAAACACAGCCATGAATAAAACCGGCATTCAAGAATTTAACCTTTGTGGCCTTAGGTGCCTTGCCGTTCACGGATCATTAGATGATAACTATTGGAAGGCGATAGGTCCTGAGAACTTGCGTGGTGATTACCATGACTATGATATGGTTCTGGGAGGACATTCACATTATTCTCATTGTTTTACCCATTTTTATGAAGCCGACAGGCCGGAGTTTAGAAACAAAAAGGCAGTGATGTTTATTAATCCCGGATCTGTGGGACAGCCACGTAACCATAATCCCCTTGCACAGTATGCTGTATTATCCTTACCTTCAAAAAGAGTAGAGCTTCGTGCGGTGGAGTATGATGTGGTTTTTGAACAGTCTCTGTTCCCGGATGAGATAGATGAATTTTATAAAGTTAGACTGACAAACGGAGTATAGGAGGATTGGTTATATGAGCAGATTATATGCTATAAGCGGTGTTACCGGCATGACCGGGAATGAGCTTGTAAGGCAGATACTGGTGGATGGAAGTACGGATCATATCTTAGGCTTTGATAACTTTTATGCTTCATCCATCGATACCGTGGCTGACCATATTGATGATGAGCGTTTTGAGTTTTTTGAATATGACCTGAATGATAAGGTGCAGATGGAGGATTTTGAGAAACGTATATACGCGGTCAAAGATTCTTATGATGAAGTGATCTATATCAACTGTGCCGCAGTCGTTCACACAGAGCATTTCTATCATGTGTATGAGACCTTTGAGACCAATGTGGAAGGTATGAACAGCTTCCTGCAGCAGGCTATAAGGGTAGGTGCCGGAAAGTATATCAACTGTTCTACCTCTGAAGTATATTCCATGAATTCATGGAATGAAAACGGTGGCGTGAAGGAGAGCGATTATCTGACAATGGCAGTGGCAGAGCACAGCCAGAGGACTTCTTATGCCACGGGAAAGCTCCTTACGGAGTTCTTTATGAAGGATGCTGTGGATGAGGGAAAGATAAAGGGCTGCAGCATCAGATTTGCAAATGTGTACAGTAAGGATGAGCGCTATCCAAAGCATATCATTCCCTTCATAATCAATAGTTTCCGTGATAATGGGAAAGTGGTGCTGCTGGAAAACAGTAGGAAGAACAGGAGGACTTTCCTCAATAACTATGACAGCTGCAGTGCTGTACTGGCCCTGGCAAATACGGACTCCGCACTGGATGGGACCGTTTATAATGTGGCGACGGATGAGGAAATATCCATCATTGACCTGGCAAAGCTTTGTGCCGAAAAAATGGGAATAAAGGATCCGGTGATCGAGTTTAATGGATACCGTGAGTCGGATCCTGAGAGAAGACTGCTCAGTACCGAGAAGATCAGGACCAGGACTTCCTGGAAGCCTGTGGTGGGTCTTGATAAGGGCCTGGAGGAGTGCATAAATAATTATCTGAAGAAGTAAGAATGTAAGGAAGTAATACGGTAAAAGGTCTTATATGTCATCCTGAGGAACATAGTGACGAAGGATCTTGATAGACTTGTTGTGATAATAGGGCCTATTTATTCAGTGGTCATATTTAATCAAATGGGATATTTTTATAATATCAGGATAAGGTACAAAACATGCGTAATATGAAGATAGCCATAATCACCATTGCCGGTATATCCAGCAGATTTAATGAGGGAATAAAAGAAGATAAAAAGGTTCTTAAGTGCCTTTATACCGAAGGCGGTAAGGAAGAAACCCTCCTTTATCATCTGATGAAAAAATGCTCTTATGCAGATCGCATTATTCTTGTAGGCGGTTATAAGTTCGAAGATCTGCGTTCATTCTACGACAGTGAGCTGGCAGGGGAATTCCCTAATGTCACCCTGGTACTTAATGAGCATTATTCGGACCTGGGCTCCGGATACAGCCTGTATCTCGGGATTCAATCCGCCTTAAAATATGACCCTTCACAGATCCTTTTTGTGGAAGGTGATCTGGATATCGATAATGCATCCTTTAAGGCTGTGGTCGATTCCGATAAGAGTGTGCTGACTTATACATATGAACCGATCTACGCCAATAAAGCAGTTGTGCTTTATAAGGATGATAAAGATCGGTACCGGTATGCTTTTAACAGCAGTCACGGTCTGCTCACTATTGATTCAGCCTTTTCATGTATCCTGAATTCCGGTCAGACCTGGAAATTCACTGAGGTAGGTAAACTCAAGGCTGCCAATGATATGTTCTTTGAAAATGCCAAGGAGGATACGAACCTTCGGATCATCCAGAATTATTTGGATGCCGGAGTGGAGGTCGATCTGGTGGCGCTGAACAGGTGGACAAACTGTAACACGAGAGATGATTACAGAAAGATCGTTTCTTACTGGGAGGAAGAAAAATGAAAACTTTACAGGAAAGATTAAGCGTAGTCGAAAAGCATGTGAAAGAAGACTATATCAAGGTGATGATCATCGGCCTGGGAAGCGTCGGGGCTTATCTCCTTGATTATCTCATAAGCAGAAATGATCCTGCCATCAGTGTGGTGGTAGTGGGACGTGATGCCGATAAGATGCAGACAAAGGTAAACATCACAAGAGTCGCCGGACTTATCCGCGAAGTGAATAAGAGCCGCATCGAAGTGGAAGGCGGAGTGGACCTTAATGATATAGACGCCATCAGGGCGGCTGTGGAAAAGCATCAGCCTGACTTTATCGTAAATTCAAGCCGTGCATATCCGGGACTTAAGTACGGAAGCATCAGTTGGGCAAATGTAAGGGCCTATGGTATCTGGAGCCCCCTGGCCATCCGCTTTACAAAGAATGTAATGGAGGCCTGTGATAAGGCTGATTCCGATGCCGTGGTGATCAATACCTCTTATTCGGATGCTGTCATCCCCTGGCTTAAGTCAGCCGGCAAGGCCTATCCTGATTTTGGTTCCGGTAACCTTAATCATCTCGTTCCCCGTATGAAGTTTGCCGTGGCAGGAATCCTCGGCGTTAATGATTTTTGGAATGTGGATGTCATGTTTGCCGCAGGACATTTCCATGATGTATGTATCAGCAAGGAAGGACAGACTGAAGGTGTAGAACTTCCCCTTAAGATTTATTATAAGGGCGAAGAGTTAAAGGATATAGACAAGAGCGAAGTCATCAGCAAGTGCCATATTTCCATGCCTGTGGATCAGACCAGAAATATGATGAACGCTTCCAGCAATTACCGGATCATCGCTGCCATAATAGATGCCATAAGGACAGGTGAGCAGCAGAAGGTATTCAGTCCCGGCTTTGACGGAAATATCGGCGGTTACCCCGTGGCAGTGGGATATAAGGATGGAAAGCTTAATGCATGGATCGATGAGTCCGTATTCAGCTTTGAAGAGATGAATAAAGCAGACAGGGAGTCCATGGCTCTTGACGGCGTGGAGGATGTCGTGGATGGCAAGCTGATCTACACCGATGCCTTGATAGAGAAGGCAAAGAAAGCCTTCGGTAAGGAACTGCCCAAGACTGTGGCTTATGAAGATATAGATAAGACTGCAAAGTGGATCATCGATGAGATAATCCTTCCTCAGACTGAGAATAAATGATCATCTGATGTTTCGACAGAGAAACTCAGATCAGAATGACAGATGTGCAATCAATAAACTTTAGTTCCCGAACCTCTTTTCTGACCACATAGTTTCTGACCACGCAAAAGAGGCTCAAAGCACTGAAAATACTGTGTTTTCAGCTATTTTTAGTTGCA
>Ga0247608_10004718_pt1 | contig 15067 bp, 12 predicted proteins | sample 176DNAGHGlowgp2_FD_193490 | JGI IMG/M metagenome (GOLD analysis project Ga0247608, IMG submission 193490) | Sheep rumen microbial communities from Palmerston North, Manawatu-Wanganui, New Zealand - 1766 DNA GHGlow gp2 | ecosystem: Host-associated > Mammals > Digestive system > Stomach > Rumen ...
ACCGTGAAGGTCGCCTTTTCGCCGACTGCTGCCGTCTGATCCTGGGGATCCGTATCAATCGTCAATTCTGCTACGGGCTCAGCCACAGTCAGGGTTGCGGCCTTGGAGGTTACAGTTTTTCCAGCCTTGTCGGTGACGACACACTGGAACTGATAACCATCGCGGTTACTGCTGACATCAACCGTAAGAGTTGCGGTGTTGTAACCGGTCATCTTCGAGTTCTTCCAGGTACCGGTGGAACTGGTTTTTGCCTGCCACTGATAGCTCAAAGCGCCATTGCCGCCACTTGCTTCGACCGTGAAGGTCACCTTTTCGCCGGCTGCTGCCGTCTGATCCTGGGGATCCGTATCAATCGTCAATTCTGCTACGGGCTCAGCCACAGTCAGGGTTGCAGGGTCAGAAGTTTGCGCTTCATTATTAGCGCTATCTGTTACGATGCAGCGGAACTGGTAACCATCACGATTGTTTGTAACGGCAACATTCAGGGTATCTGTATTGTAGCCAGTCATCTTGGAGTTCTTCCAAGTAGATCCGTTGTCAGAACTCGTCTGCCACTGATAGCTCAGGCCATCCTTGCTGCCTTCTACGGAAAAAGTGACATTGGTGCCAACTGTCGCCGCGCAATCAGCAGGCTGTTCAGCGATCAGAGTGTCAACAGCAGTCGCAGCGAAGAAAATGTCGGTGTCCTGCATTTCCAGAAATTCGGCTTCGCTCACAGTCTCTTCTTCAGGTTCGGCAGTGTAGATCTCTTCGTTGACAACTTCCTCGTTATAGGCAGCATCATCACCGAAAACACTTTCCTCAGTAAAAGCTTCTTCGTATTGAGAATCGTTTATCTCCTCAAAGGAAACCTCCTCTTCATCGTACGAATCCTGCCAGTCTTCAAGGAACAGCTCGTCTTCGAAATACTGCTCGTCAAAGAACTGGTCACCTTCAAAATACAAGTCATCTGCAGATGCGCCTGCCGGAAGGACAAGAGCCATCAGCATAAAAACAGACAGGACAACACTTAAAACACGTTTCTTGTTCATTTTCAGCCTTCCTTTTATTTATATGTTCATCACTTTGTTCTGAAACGCATAATATCAAGGAAACCTGTAATCTATGGGATGCAGCTCCGCTCGGTCTTGCGGCCGCATGCTTATTAAAAACGAACGAAGATACTGCTTTATTTTTTGGACCTCGTTCATAGGAGGCAAGCACAAGATTCCGATCCAGGCTAACAGAACTGCTGCAGAAATACGTTCCTTCTCTGCTACCTGTATGATGCTGTCCGGTTGCTTAAAAGCTATGCCATGTCTGTCCGCCCACTCCTGCGCGTATGTTCCCTGAATACCACGTATTATCTTAAGGGCTGAAGAGGAAAATGCAGTATCTGCTATGGATTTTACAGAGGCCGGAAAATAAATCTCCTGGAGCTGCAGCATACTGCTGAATGCATTACTTTCCACATACTGCAGTCCCTCTTGAAAGACCAGTATTTGAATTGCAGTGTTTGCAAAAGCTTCCTCTTCCACTATCTGTAAGGATTTAGGCATTATAGACGTATGCCCATCATAAGAGATCTGATTGGGTGGCGAAATATCAGTAAAGAAAAGCGGAAGGCATATCTTAAAAACAAAAGTGCCAAAAATCAGCGCTAGGAGAAGCAACTTATTCTTTCGCATTTATTTCACCTCCTTTCAATTCTTGATTTTTCTTTGTCGTAAAAACTACGCTGACAACGATTCCAAATCAATAAAAATGCTTTTATATTATTTCAACTTCAATCGGTTTCCGTTCGCTCCGCGTCGTCAGAACAATTCCATCCGGATAATTCCCTATACCGATAAAAACGATAAGCATTTCAGATTCTCCTATATTGACAATTTCTCTGATATTTTTCTCTTGTACCGGAGTTAAAGATGCACTGAGCGGGACACTTCCAATGCCTTTGCTGAACAAAGCATTCAAAACGCTCTCAGCATACATTCCTCCGTCAATAAAGGCTTGAAAGGCTTCTCTGCTTTTTTGCTGAGCGCGAAGGTCTGCCGTTATAATCAGCAGCTTATCAAACTCCTGGCCAAATCCTCTATTTCCATTCTGGTTAGCCAGTATTTTTTCCAACTTGTCTTTGTCGGCAATAATACGCGTTTTCCAGCATTGCCTGTTGCATGCAGAGGGTGTATATTGCGCCAGCCTGATGCACTTCTTAACCAGTTCAATATCAACCGGAATGTCCGAAAAATGACGTATACTGTGACGTGACAAAACCAACTGTTCATAGTTAAGCATCTCAGGATTTACCGGCGCTGATACCTTTATAGTTCCGCCGCAATCATTAGCCTTTCCGGGCAATTGATCAATTCTTTTCGCCAATACAGGATCATCGACGCCATATTCTTTATTTTTCCGGACATATTCCATCAGGCAGGAGAGCGCCGTCTCATAAAAGAATGCTTCTGTGTTAAATCCCTTTGAAGCATATTGTTCAAGTGAAACAAGAAGGTTTTCCACATTCTTTTTTCCAAAACCTGGGCGGTACTGCTGATAAGACAATCCCTTCTCAATTGTATGATACAAGCGTGTTATTGACGCTTCAAATTGTTCAGCAGAAACACATTGGCAATCCTCAAACGCTTCACGCTCGAATCGCTTCTGATATTCTTCAATTATTGAACGAGCTGATTGCCTATTTACTCTTCTTATTATCTTTTTTACAAACAATTTTAGTCTCATTAATCGAATCTCCCACCATTGTCATGATATTACTTTCAGAAAGAAGCCAGACTACATGTCAAAAAAGAGTACAAAGCATTCAGCGGTTATTTCCTCGTAAGTGAGAAAGAGCTCCTTTAATCAGGCTTTTAGTTTTCTCTTTATTAATAAGATATGCAAATATACATCCGGCAATAAAGTTTATAATGATGATATCTGTTCGGTCAATCCAGCACAGAATGCTCATTCCGGTAAGAATAAGGAGGTACAACAGCATCTTGGGATACTGAAACTGTATCTTCTGGATTTTTGTTACATCAATCATTCTGTAGATAGCCAAAAGCATGTAGCTGATCATGGTCGAAACTGACGCCGCAAATATACCGATGCTTTTTACCAGCGCAAGATCTATGAGCAGATTGCACGCAGCAGCAAGTATGCTTGTCATTCCAACACTCTTTGTCTTTTTATGGGCGACATATATTCCACCCAGGAAGGATGCTATTGCCGAGAAAAACATTCCCAAAAACAGAATCGGCATTTGTGGGTATGCTTCACTGTAATCACCTTTGATCAGAAGGAAGAACAGAATCGGAGTCGCGCCAATCACGAGAGCCATAACCCCCGTCAGGAGAGAGAATATCGTATCAAATATTTGGGAATAGTATCTCTCGACATTTTCATCTCTCAGGGCGACAGATGCATTTTCCTGCCATGCGAGAATAAACGTGCTGTGTACAAGGCCAAACAGCTGGGGGATTTTATTAGCTGCACCATATACAGCAACAGCCTCCATGCCGACAAAGGCTGTGAGCACCAATCTGTCAGAAGCACTCAAGACCCACCACGACAGGGAATTTGGAATCATCGGCCAGGAATAATTGAGCATCTGCTTCAGGGTTTCTAAGGAGAAAAGCCTGATATCATAATACTGAACGATTTTCCCGCGTACAATCAAAAGAGTTACTCCAAGAACCATGGAGGCAGTATAGGAAATCAAGACGCCGTGAAGTCTCGTATCTGCAAGACTGACGAGCAAGACGATCAAGACCGCATTGCTGACGGATTCCAAGGTTGTGCTGGCAGAATACAGCCTGTTATTGGACAGGCCCCTTACAACTTGCCTTGTGCATTTTAAGATAATATCGACAAAGTAATACAGGCAAATCAGCACCCTGAGCAGCGGCGTAAGCTTATTTAGGGCAAAATACAAAATAAGCAGAGCTATGCAGGAAACCGGGACAACAAAGCAATAAATATTGGAAATGATTCGCTTTTTTCCAAATTCATCATCTCGACAGTCAATCAGAAATCTGAATGCCGCCGTGTGGATTTCCATTGTCACAACCGGCAGAAGGAGTGAAACCAGTGTTGAGACAAGATCAAGCGTGCCGTACTCAATCTTTGTCAAGTGGCCTGTAATAATCGGCAGTGTGATCACATTTACTGCCTTGGGGAAAAATGTGCCAACGGACAAAATCAAGCTGTTTTTTGCCAGTTCTTTGCCACGATTCATATGTTCAAGTCTCCGGGTTCAGATTAACGTTAGCTGCTGGACCTACGGGAAGTTCATGAGATCCATGTCCAAGCCGGATCACATGGCGCTACCTTAATTGTAAACTATGTTCGTTTCAATATAAGCAATACTTTCCGCTCTCAGTTCCCGCAATCTGTCATATACTAATTCATAATCAATCGTATTCTGTTCCTTAAACCAGCCTTTGATAAACCTGTTTTCCAATCCCAGGCGAGAACAGATATCTTCTATTTTTCGGCCGGTCTTCCTTGTAAATGCGTAAAAATCCTTTTTAAAGATTACTGAGAAGCAAACCGCATGAAATGAATTTGAAAAAACGACTTCAGCATTCTTTATCAGCGATAAATAATCATCAATTCCAGCATCCCGTATCGTCTTTTGAAGTACTATATCAAATGGATACGCCGAGATTTCCACCACTTTTAATCCTTTTGTTTTTGCATATTGTCTTACCTTGGATACTGTCGCCCGACTGTATTCTATCGGCATATACAGCAACACGTACGGGTCCTTGATCAATCTGTCCGCAGTAATATCTGTGTAATCCTCTTCGTCCAATAATAATACCGGGTCTACAACGCATTTCGCATCACGGCCGGTTAACTCTCTGACGTAATCGGAGGCATATGTTTCCCGGCAAGATATCGCACCCAGGTTTTCAAGCAGTACCGCAAATTCTTCTTGCTGCTCCTTTGTGAACAAACCGTTTGCAAGACTTGCAGCATACGCAACGCGTTTCGTATTCCGCATGCTGTTGAGTGCAAGAAAGAACGTCTTGTCGAAGCCGGGCTGTGTGATATTCGGAGACCAAATCACATCACTTTCACACACGATTATGTCATAATCCAGTTTAGCAGTATCCAAAGACTGTTGATTATAACTTGTCTGACTCACTGTACAATGCTCATTTATAAACTCCTTGAACTTTTCATAACGTCTTGCATGCGAGAAGAATCTCAGCGATGACATAAGCGCCTTATAATAGTGCTTCTGTTTCACCAGAGCCACTGTAGGATATTTCAGATTCAGGCTTTCTAAGTTTGGCCCTTTATAGTCAATAATCTCTGTTGAAACGCCTTCATACCTGTTCAAGAAACATTGAAAAGCATAGCTGTGAAGCAGTGCCCCGTAGTTCAGGTCATTTGTATTGATATTTAAGCTAATCGTCCCTATTTTTTTCATATGGGTACTCCACTCGTTTTCAACAATTCAGACGAATGAGCGTGGCATTGCAAAACCAATCGCGGATACGATAGCACTTCACACCTTCAAAAAATCTCATCACCATTGTTGGAGGTTCCCAAGGCCGTATCAAAAAGAAGAACCTTTTTCATATACTCTGTTTTTCCTTATCCTCGCACCATGCAATCATTCTCCTATATGCCGAACATAAATCTGTACGAGCCTTCCAGCCAAGCGCTTCGATCTTCGACACATCAAGATCCATATACAGCGTATCGGCATATCCTAACTTCGCAATGTCTTCTTCAATATCAAAAACAACTTTAATCTGCCCTTTTGTTATTTCATTGCAGATCAAGTCCGCCATCGCTGCAATAGAGCAATAAGTGTCCGGGTTGGCAACCGTGTATGCTTCTCCGGGTTTGCCATGCAAAAGAGCAACTATAATTGCCGACACGGCATCCGCTGTATAGAGATAGGGTCGTTCCGTAAGTCCCGCTGACTTCAGCACAATATCTTTCTTTTCAATGGCACAGCGCATAAATTGAGCGAAAACGCGGCCATCATCATATCTGACTCCCGGTCCGAATGTTTGGGTCAATCTTAAAATGACAGCGGGCAAACCATATTGCTTATAAAACGAATGGCACAACGCCTCGCAGGCTATCTTGGCAATGGGGTAACTGTTTCTCGCGGACATCGTGTCAAAAGAGCCGAGCTCATTTTCTTGGACCTTGTGTCCTTTCTCCGGCAGTCCGTAGACCTCCATAGTAGAAAGACAAACAAGTTTTTTTATTTGTTTTGACGCAGCAAAGTCAAGGATCGTTTTCGTGCCCTCAATGTTCGTCAGCATTGTATTGACAGGCTTTTCCGCAAAAAATTTGCTGCTTGTCGGGCTGGCAAGATGTACAAGATAATCGACGCTGCCTTGATAATTCAGCTCGTCTCCGACTGAATAAGGCAGAATGGTAAGCGCCTCTTCGCCAAACATGCGGTGCGCTGCCTCTGTGTTCCTGGCCGGCAGCACAAGATGAATGTTAAGTCCCAGGCTTGTATTCGCATATAGCAAGGCCAAGGCAAGGTTGCTTCCGATCAATCCGGTGCTGCCGGTAATCAAAATTGTTTTATGATTCAGCTTCTCCCAATCAATATAATCGAGCTGGCACAAAGCCTCAAAATCTTCTTCCTGGATCTTATTCACAAAAAGCACCTCAGACACCAAATATCTGCGTATTATCCCTGGCATCAACCAAAGCGCGGAAAACGAAGAAATCCGCTGGGGTTGTTATTTTTATGTTCTCCGACGTTCCTTCCACGGTGTACAACATATGTCCGTTTTCCTGCATTAAATATGCAGTATCAATACAATCATGCACACCTGATGATATTGTCCTTTCGTGAGCGGTCACTAATTCACCCAGCCTGAACGATTGCGGCGCCTTCGCCAGCTGGCACATGCTTCGGTCTATGATCTGTTCGATCTGATTATCCGTACCCATAACCGCAATTGTTTCTATTGCGGGCGCAACCGTGACAGCCGAACCATATTTTAAAACCGATTGAATATTCTGCGATATGATGTCATGATCGATCATCGGCCTGACCCCGTCATGCATTAAGCACACAGTGTCCTCCGGGTATAATTCCGCTGCCTTTCTGATCCCCGCATATCGGGACAGCAGTCCCGTTTCACCGCCCGGTACAATGGCTTTGACCTTTTGGATATGAAACTTTTCCAACAAACTCTCGCAGTAGTCGATCCAGCCCGTTACACACACAACAATGATTCCGTCAATCTCATCATGCTGGTCAAACTGCTCCAGCGTGTAAATAAGAATCGGTTTCCCGTGCAGTTCAAGAAACTGTTTTGGTTTTGTCCTTGTATTCATCCTTTGACCGGTTCCGCCGGCAAAGATAACAGCAACATTCATTTAATACAAGACCTCCGGTTTCCTGCGATATCTGGTAATTACGAGCATTGACTCACTTTTTGTATGCCTCATATTCATGCTGTGATATACGCTTGTTTTCCGGTGGCAGCTCCATATAATCGCCATAGATTGCTCGCAGAAAGCTGTCGTAATCTCTGCTGCATGAAAGCAGATGGCCTTCAAAGTTTTTTCTCACATAGGTATCGTAGTATTCCCGCGGCAGTATTTCCTTTGAACGGTATCTTCCGTAAATGCACGCCGCGTAGCTGCTCTGATCAAAATCAGTCTTCGCGGAATCACTTTCAATAGAACGAAGCAGCTTCTCGCCATCAACAAAGCGGCTGACCACAAATAATCCAAAACGGATCGGCTCGTAATACCACGGCCTGGTAATGCTGCGGCTGTAAACTCGCCATCTTCTTGCAATCAACAATTCTCTATTCCACCGAGTAGAATTGTACCTGGTTTTGGCCTCTTTGAAGTTTTTTCCCAAACCGTCCACTGGGAAAATATCAATATGCACGCCAATCCCCAGGCTTTCAAATACACCGTTGGGATCAATCAGAATGGTCGCCGGATCATATATCTTTGCCGTTCCGTCATAATAATCCTTCGTGTTGCCATAATAGGCAAGCGCATACTTTTGGTCCGGATTTCTCCGGTAGATTTCCAAAAGCTTCTCGTAATCCGGCCTTGGCATGCAAATATCCACATCGTCATCCCACGGAATAAACCCTTCATGCCGTACGGCGCCAATCAGGCTTCCGCCGCACAATGAATATCTCAGGTTATTCTTCCTGCAAAGCTCATCGACCCAGAGCAAAATATCAAGCTCGTTTTTTTTTATTTCTTCTGTTGTCAGCTTTTCCATGAAACGATCGCCTCATTATACCGTTCCCAAACCTGGTCAAAACAATTATGCTTCTGGATTTCTTTCATTCTGTCTCGTATAATAACTCGCTCCTGATCAAATCCCTTCAGCATCTGTTGCACAGCATGAAGGATTTCATCAGACGGAATCGTCTCGGTGATATCGAACTGGAATTGTTTCTGCCCTACAAGCTTCGCAAGTTCGGCATATTTCTCCGCCCAGCCCAGTATGATCGAAGGAGTATTATTTCTATAAGCATTGACGATTCCGTGATACCTAGAGCAAATAATGAAGTCAAATTGTCTGATAAACTCGCTGTATTCAAAGCAGCTGAAATCTTCAGTGATAAGCTGAACATTTCCGCAGCTCTTATTATCCTCGTAAATTGCTGTGCAAAGCTTTCTATCTCCGGAAGAATGGTTGAAGATATAAACATTCTTTCCGTTCTCTGCCAGCAGATGGATGATTATGTTATACAGGTGCATGATCTCCTGCTCGTTTCCATGCGCTGCGCACTTTGCATTCGGCACAATTCCAACCGCATCAGGCAAGACAGTCGGAATCCTGATTTCAGGCGGGCAAACAAAGATATTACGCAAATCGATTTCTTTGTTTTGCAGCACCATATCCGTCGACAGTTCAACATTGGCAAGTCCAAATGTCTCTTCAAGTGCTTTTCTGCTTTCAAACTCTCGTGCGAAAATCAGAGGAGGGTAAGGCAGTAAAGCTGCAGCTTCATCAAGCAGGAAGCGTCTGTCTGCAGCATAGTTAAATGGTCCAAAGGACTGCGGCATCAATACCATAGGAATTTGAAAAGCCTTGGCGAGCCGGATATTGTCAAAATAATCCTCTTGCGTATCAACAGCCCACTGTCTGCCGATGTTAAAACCACTGATATCGACGATCAGATCAATAGAGCGAATGATTTTTTTCAAATCGAAAAGATGAGAAAGCCCTGCACCCTTATGCGCAATAGTTTTGATCACATCTTTTGTGAACGTTTTTACACATCGGTTCAGGCCATGCCAGCTACCCATTGCGATGGCCTTGGTGTAGTCACGGTAAAACACCTGGTCGAAGGAGTAAACACCTTTTTTCCACTTCTCGATCCCGCCGAAGAAAATACGGGCATCGGGAAAACGGCGTTTAATTTCGTCAACTGCCACGAACAACATGGATTGCGCGCCTTTGTTCTTAAAATTTGCGCCTGTAATCAATACATTCATAAGCCCTTGTAATGAATCCTAAGAGAGTCATCTTCTTCTGTATAAATGATAATCACTTCTGCCTGTTTATCGGTTTTGATAGATCTTTTCCAATTGATCCTTAAAGCGAATGGAAATCACCCGCCTTGCCATCATCCTTACCGATATTGGAACTGCAACCGGTGCCTTTGCTACTTCAGCAAGTTGTTTCAGTGCTGTTTTGTAATTCTTTTCCCCAATATAACTGACAGCAATTTGATAATTATGGACTGCAAATATCCGTTTTCGGATTTTCGGAGGATATTGTTCAATGATATCGTTGATCGAATGTAAATATGCTTCCTTTATTTTTTTCAGGCTGTCTGCAGCCGGACGGTTCTGTGTATCCTTTGTCTCCCGGTTCTGCATATAGACCTTATCGAGCTTTACTTTATATTTGGATGCGAGATTTACAAACAACTGTATATCCTGATGCCGCCTGAGACTCTCATCAAAATACCCGGTATCGTCCAGCGCGGCTCTCCGGATCAGTACAGATCCGGTGCCAAGACTCACAGTACCTTCTATCAAATGCAGCAGCAGGTTCTTTTCACTGTACGGCAAGGAAGCACTCATCAGCTTACCGTCCCTGTATATCTTTTTCATGCACGCGACGGCGCCATATGATTCATCAAGTGACGAGAGCAGCTTGACCTGCCGTTCCAGCTTGTTTTTATCCCAGTAATCGTCATCATCCTGAAAAGCGATATATTCGCCTTTTGCTATCTTTATACCTGCGTTTCTCGCTGCCGCTCCATTAATGTGCTTCTCCTGCTCCAGGAAGATAAATCTTTCATCGCGGATCGTCTTGATCAAATCATACAAGACAAGCGAATAGGGGTCCCCGACTTCATTATCATTGACGACGATGAGTTCAATGTTTGTGTATGTCTGGGACAGTACAGATTCGATCGCCTTCATAAGCATATCGGATCTTTTATAGGTTGGGATGATTACGCTGACCAGTCCCTTAACATACCGTTGTTTCTGCATATTTCATATTCCTCTCTGCCTCTTGCGCTTTCATCTCTTCTGCATGCAATCATCTTGAAAAAGTGCTTCTCAGTATGAACAATTTTCCCTGCCGCAGTCGGTCTATATACTGTAATTGTTATATTTTGCCTTTTACTTCACGCCTCAAAGAAAAAGCGAAATGGAACATAGGAATAGTTATGATTTATGGCAAGCAATGCGATATAGCCGAAATAAAAGAAGAAATAGTAGAGCACATACAGTCTTTCTACGATCAATTCCTCATGCCGAAATCTGAATCTGCTGAACCCCGGAAGCGTGCCTTCACAGACAGCAGCAACACCGGGGAGTGCGCAAAACGACAGGACCATATATACCCTGTAAAACATGTCATTTGGCAGAGCCATAATCAAGAAACACAAGGAAAACAGATAGAAGTCAATAAGGCGCTTTTTATTATACCCCATGGCAGTATATGCGTCATAATGAGAAAGCAGGTAGAAAATAACGATAATAACAAACAGAATATAGATTGGGTTGTTCAGCATTGATGCTTCATAATCAAGGTATCTCTGGTTAAACTGAAGCAGTCTTACCATAACAATTGCAATTAATCTTGCGCCCACCAGATTAACAGCAAGAGCAGCCATTGCGAAAAAGTACCAATGATTCTTTGTCCACTTAATAGACAATACAACTGGTATTATTGCCAAGATATATGAGAGTCTATGAAACTGGCCAGCTAGAAGAATTGCAAGATAGTAGAACACAATTGGCATAATGCTCTTTTTTCTGTGCATTAGCACGTTCATTCCGATCAGCACTATACCAGTGGCACAGGCCTGCCGCAGTGCATTGAATGTGGTCTGAATAAACATATAGGGATTTGCCGCAAAAATATAAACGCAAAGTCCCCAGTATCGTTCTGATACACAATATCTTATATAATAATACAGAGGAATAAAGAGCAGCAAATTGATTCCTATTGCCAGTCCAAAATACTTTTCCGTGAAAACTGCAATGATCTTATTGAAAACAACATACCCGTTTTCTACATATGCGTGTCCGATCCTGATTATTTGATAAAACAACCCTATATACCCCGGATAATCTGTTCCTATTATTTGATAGCGAAATGAGGAAATAAAGAAAAGATATATCAGAGATATTCTTAAAACGTGGATTTTGTTTAGGTTGGTATGATAAGTTATAAAACAGAGGGTTCCAATTACAACAAGATTGAGTCCATAGATCAGCATACGAAAGTCCGCCTTAATAATGATAGAGTATATGACCCTCCCGATTGTCGGTTCCCATATTACGCATGCTGCACTTCATGTTTTGCCCGCAGTTTTGTCTTATATAAATATGCTCTGAGTGAATTTGGCATATTTGCAACGCAAAGTCTAATACACAGGTTTTTCATATACTGCGTATGGCTTATAAATCCCAATTCTCTTATTTTTTTCTGGAATTCTATTATCGCGCGATTGTATGCTTGTCCGCCTCGACGTTGGTACATTTTTTCACCGGTGCGAACATTCACGAGGTTATCACTCAGATTATGAAATTTATTTCCATTCTTGATCATTCGACACCAGAGATAATAGTCTTCAAAGTATGGACAATGAAGATAATTACCGGCGGACAAAACAGCGTCTTTTTTATATATGACCGTTACATGATTCATGGCGTTTCTGGTTTTCATTCTCTCTGTTATTTCTTCCATATTCAGAGGAACATTTCGTACCGCGAGGACACTTTTCATGTCATCATCATATTCGGTTATTTGTCCACCGAGTATATCAATGTCAGGATGCTTTTCCAAAAATTCAGTCTGTTTTTCAAATCTGTCGGGCAAGGAATAGTCATCCGAATCCATTCTCGCGATATATTCATATTTACAGTATGTCAGTCCAATACTAAGTGCTTTCCCAAGACCCACATTTGTTTTCAGCGGGATAATATCAATTATGGGATTTGCATCTGCATAGATCTTAACAGTCTCACACATTTTTTCAGATATTGGGCCGTCTAATACCAGAACAATCTGATTTGGCGGTAATTGTTGCAACAAAAGGCTGTCCAGGGCAGTCGCTACATCTTCTGGCTTATCACCGTAATAAACAGACATCAGCACCGAAAAGAGCATTCGGTAATATTCTCCTCTCTACAAGTTAAATCTTTCCGAAGTTTTCATAAGCCATACTTCTATGCAATCGTCGTTGGAAGCAGCATATGTATTGGATCTCTTGCTTCATAAACAGCATCAGTCGGCAAGAACAATTGCTCCTGTGCAAGCTCCTTACGCTTCGAACAGCTTTAGCTGGTCCAAAAACGCTTTTCGCTGCCGCGCAGTTTTTGCATCCTTACCAAACTTCAGCCATGGTCGCTTTTTCGTTAACACCTGCCAGGAATAACGACAGCAAACCGAGATCCAGGCGACCGGAAGAAAAATATAGGAAGCTGACATTTTGGGGTAAAATATCTTTGCTTTGCGGTGGACCGCAAGCGCAAGCGCAGGAATAAATCCTCGTTTTTCAATCCTATGAGTGGCGTCGTCGATCATCAACACTCTGTAGCTCATTCGCTGAGGATCCTTCCCGCCGAAGTTCCCCCCCTGCCAGATATCGTTCATCAGACTTTCTGTCAGGCCTTCATCCACATCCGACGCCCACGGTCTCATACCTGCGCCGAGGTAACGGCTGCTCATCGCCGTAAGGGTTTTTGCAAGATCCCAGAGCCCGATCTCCTTCAGAATGCCTTCAAAGCTTTCCCGGAAAAGTACATCGGGCAGCTTTTCGATAAAAACGGCCCAGTCACACAAGTGCCGCAGACCAATCCCTGTTGTAGTCAGATGTGAAGCCGTATGGAGCAACAGGATGAGACCGTGATGGAAATCTGACGGCACATAGTACCCGCCGTCGGGAACATCTCTATATACCATGTCTGAAAATATTTTTTCACAGCAGGTACGGATTTTCTCTCCCCCAACGTCCGGTATTCCCGAAATGCTCCAGTGCAGTTCATAAGTGATATTGTGAAGTACAAACGATCTATGGAAACTATGCGTTCCGTCATCTGTACGCCGGATACCATGGTTGTCCAAAAGGGAACTGCAACGCTCCAGGTCAGAGGAACCAACAAGAAAGTCCACATCGCCCATTGTGCGCAGTTCAGGTTTCGGATAGTACCCCGACGAAGCACAGCCCTTAAGAATCACATAAGGGATAGCGCTGCTCTGCATGAGTTTATGAATCTCAGAATGTGCAGCATTAATGCGGATATTAGAGGCAAGACATTGGAGAAATCTTGTCTCCCATTTTTCTTTTATTTCCGACGGAAGACGATCACAAAGGGCGCTGTATACCAAGGGAAATACCGTCTGAGAGATACTTTCTCTGAAAACGGTATTCCAGTCGAATGAACTCGGAAGCTTCAACGGTTTCCCAAAAAGCTCATACGCAAGCGCAGAGAGAATTACTTCCCTTTCTTCGGAAGTACTGTTCGCGATTTTCGTTTTCCTATGCACGATCTCATCTCCATGCGTATTGCTTGTTCATTTGCTCAAACGCTTCTTTTCTCCTATTCTTTCGATTGCAACAGCAATTCACTCCACATTGACTGTCTCCTTGTCAGATTTCTCAGCCTCTTCTTCGGCCATCCAGCTGGTGAAGCTTGTGGCTCCTTCCGTACTCTCCCTTGAAAACAGGATGCGGAAGGTATTGAACATGAGTTCCAGATCCGTCAGCAGATTCATTTGGTTTATGTACAACAAATCGAACTCTAGCTTTTCATAGGGGTTGGTGTTGTATTTGCCGTAGACCTGGGCGTAACCGGTGAGGCCTGCCTTGACTTGAAGTCGCAGATTGAAACCTGGAAGGAATTTTTCATATTCGGCGGCAATCTCCGGACGCTCAGGCCGGGGGCCAACAATTGACATGTCACCCCGCAGGATGTTTATAAGCTGAGGCAGTTCGTCGAGCCTTACTGCCCGGATGAAGCGGCCTATCGGTGTAATGCGCGGGTCCTTGCCACCGGTGGATAGACGTGGCACGCCCTCCTTCTCCGCATCCACACGCATGGAACGGAACTTGATGATCTTGAATTGCTTTCCATCTTTCGTCAGGCGCACCTGCTTGTAAAAAACCGGGCCGCCGTCGTAGAGCTTGATCAGAATCGCGGTCAGCAGCATAAAAGGGCTGAGAATAATCAGTCCAAGACCTGAAGCAAAAATATCGAATAGGCGTTTAACAAAGAGAAACTCAAAGGACTTTGCCGCCCTGCGCACAGACAGAACCGGTGTGGTAAAGGACTTGATATGTTCCGCGCCGCTCATGATTACATTGCCTATGTGCGGCAGGAAGAAACCGCGGACATTCTCCTCTGCACAGTATTTGCACAGCGCGTTCATCAGCGTCGGGTTTATCCCGGCGGCAAACAGCGCATCATACGGTGCCAGTTCGTCCTTAATCTTAAAGAAATCTGTGCCATCGTATTGGATGTACTTTTCTACGTTAAAAAGGCGTTCGATCGGTTTGCCGCTGATGTCGCCGAAACGGACAAGATCATTGCGACTGCGGTAGATGACCACGGTATGGTAGCGGCTGGCAACACGATAATAGAAATATGT
>Ga0247608_10004719_pt1 | contig 15062 bp, 15 predicted proteins | sample 176DNAGHGlowgp2_FD_193490 | JGI IMG/M metagenome (GOLD analysis project Ga0247608, IMG submission 193490) | Sheep rumen microbial communities from Palmerston North, Manawatu-Wanganui, New Zealand - 1766 DNA GHGlow gp2 | ecosystem: Host-associated > Mammals > Digestive system > Stomach > Rumen ...
ATGGACATCTGGCCGGATCAGATGAAGGTATGGCATGTTGGAGAAAAGAATCCTCTGTTTAAGATTATGAGGCGGTACTGCCAATATGCTTATGGAAGCGGCGATATTCTTGCGGTATCATCCCGGCCATTTACCGAGTACATGGTAAACGTGAACAAGGTTGATCCGAAGAGAATAGTTTATCTTCCAAACCATTATAATAAGATTGAATCACCGGCAGCCGAAGTGAACCAGGACAAGAAGGATTCGGTAGATCTGATCCTTGCCGGAAACATCGGTCAGCAGCAGAATGTTGAATGCCTGCTGAGGGCAGTAACAAAAATCAGGACTGAGAAACAGTATCATATTCATATTTACGGCGAAGGCACATCTTATCTTGTATGCAAAGAACTGGCAGAGAAACTTGGCGTGCTTGACCATGTGACATTCTACGGACGAGTCCCGAAGGAAGCGCTGAATGATATCTACCCCAAGATGGATGCATTTATCCTGACGCTCTGCTCTGAAAAACAGATTGGATATGTGGCAAATACCGTGCCTTCCAGGCTACAAGGATATATGACTGGCGGTAAGCCGATCATTGCTTCTATAGATGGCGGTGCACAGGAAATCATCAACGAAGTGCAGTGCGGTATTGCAGTTCCTGCGGATGATGATGACGCATTTGCAACTGCACTGACAGATTTTATTGAGAATCCGGAAAAGTATGCAGATTGTGGTAAGCGAGCGGAAAAGTACTTTGACGAAAACTTTGAAAGATCCGTGGTGATGGATCGAATCGAAGGTTACCTTAAATCGTTGGCAGGTGTTGAGTAATGAAATTTCTTGTTATCGGCTGTAATGGAATGGCCGGGCACATGATCTCTTTGTATCTTAAGGAGCAGGGACACGATGTAACTGGCTTCGCAAGGTCGGAATCGAAATATGTAAAAACAATAACTGGCGACGCCTCAGATCTTAAGCGGGTCAAAGAGGTCGTTTCGACGGGACAGTATGATACAGTTATCAACTGTATCGGCCTACTGAATCAATTCGCTGAGAATGATCATGCGAACGCTGTGTTTATGAATGCTTATTTCCCACACTTCCTTGCGAAGATTACAGAAGCAGCTGATACGCAGGTGATTCATATGAGCACCGATTGTGTATTCTCCGGGAAAACCGGAGGTTACACGGAAGATGCCGTGAGAGATGGTGCGACGTTCTATGACAGATCAAAGGCGCTTGGAGAACTTGAGGATGATAAGAATCTGACACTCCGTCAATCCATTGTCGGTCCGGATATTAAGGCAAGAGGCATAGGACTTCTGAATTGGTTCATGCAACAGGACGGTGAAGTGAACGGTTTTACAGGAGCCTTGTGGACAGGGCAAACCACGTTGCAGCTTGCAAAAACGATGGAGAGAGCGGCTGAGTTGAGAGCACATGGCCTTTATAACATGGTACCCAAGACGAACATCTCAAAATATGAGCTACTGAAGTTGTTTAATCATTACCTACGGAACGATGAACTTATCATCCATCCTGTGGAAGGTGTTACTGCAGACAAAACGTTGATACGGACAAGATTCGACTTTGACTATAGGATTCCGGATTATGAGACAATGATCAAAGAACTGGCGGAATGGATGCAGAATCATAGAGCGATGTATCCGCATTATGTGCTGTGAGGTAGAGAATGGGAAAGTTAAAGCTGATGACAATCGTTGGTACAAGACCTGAGATTATTAAGATGTCTGCAATCATAAAAAAGGCAGATATCTACTTTGATCAGATCTTAGTACACACGGGGCAGAATTATGACTATGAGTTGAATAAGGTGTTCTTTGAAGATCTCGGTCTTCGGGAGCCAGATTATTATTTGGGGGTTGTTGGAGAAAACCTTGGCCAAACGATGGGAAATGTCATCGCCAAATCGTATGAGCTGATGAACCAGGTAAAGCCAGATGCCATCATTGTTCTTGGCGACACCAATTCTTGCCTCTGCGTCATCTCAGCAAAGAGACTGAAAATTCCTGTATTCCACATGGAAGCAGGCAATCGCTGTAAAGATGAGAATCTTCCGGAAGAGGTTATCAGGAGAATCGTAGATGTTACTTCTGACGTTAATCTTTGCTATTCGGAGCATGCAAGAAGATACATTCTGGAGTCCGGCGTGAAACCGGAATACACCTTTGTTGTTGGCTCTCCTATGGCAGAAGTGCTCAATGAGAGCATTGAGAAGATCAATAATAGCAATGTATTGGAAGAACTAGGTTTGGAGCCTCACAATTACATATTGCTTTCTGCACACCGTGAGGAAAACATTGATATCGAGTCAAACTTCTTCAGCCTTATGAATGCTGTTAATGCGATGGCTGAGAAATATGATATGCCGATTCTGTATTCATGCCACCCTAGGAGCAAGAAATATATCGAGGTGAGAGGTTTCAAATTTGATAAGCGAGTTATTCAGCATAAGCCGCTAGGATTCTTCGATTACAACAAGCTTCAGCAGAATGCCTTCTGTGTTGTAAGCGATAGTGGCACTGTTCCAGAGGAAGGAGCGTATTTCAAATTTCCGGCCGTATCGGTAAGGACAAGCACAGAAAGACCGGAAGCCATGGATAATGCCGTCTTTACGATCGGCTCCATCACGGAAGAGCAAGTATTGCAGGCAGTTGACGTAGCTGTTGAGATGAATAGAAATGGCGATCTGGCTGGACGCGTGCGTGCTTATGAAGATAAGAATGTTGCTGCAAAAGTTATAAAGATTATTCAGAGCTATACGGGAATAATTAATAGGATGGTATGGAGAAAATCATGATACCTAAGATAATTCATTATTGCTGGTATGGGAAGGGCAAAAAAGATTTATTGACCGAACGGTGTATTGCATCTTGGAAGAAATATTGTCCCGATTATAAAATTATTGAATGGAATGAAGATAACTGTGATATAGAGAGTAGCGTATGGGCAAGGGAAGCCTACGAGAGTGAAAAATGGGCATTTGTTTCAGATTACTTTCGTTTAAAGGTAATGTATGAGTATGGCGGAATATACATGGACACAGATGTAGAGATAGTAAAGAATATTGATGAGTTTCTTGCTAATGATGCCTTTGTAGGACTTGCTGATGATACATACATTGGATCAGGGATATTTGGGTGTGGGAAAGGAAATGCATTTTGTAAAGAACTGCTTGCTTATTATGAAGGGCGTCATTTCATCAATATAGATGGCAGTGTAAATGATGTGCCGAATAACCAGATTTACACGATGATTTGTATGAAGAAACTTGGGTTTAATTTAGAGGATGAGCAAATTGAGTGTGGCAACACAAAAGTGTACCCTTCAGATTTTTTTTCACCATTTAAGATAAGGACACTAGGAGATCCAGAAATTGTCTACAATTATAAAAACTATGACTGTACATCAAATACCCATGCGATTCATTATACGGTTTTTTCATGGAGAGCTGAGCAGAATAGTTTTGTCAGTAATGTGAAGATAAGAATAAATCAAGTTGTTAGGATAATCTTGCCTAGAAAGGTATATTTCAAGATCAAAAGAAAAAGTAAACAGAGAATGATGGAGAAAAGCGTATTTCTCTAAATCTAAAATAATGTATACCGAAAGATAGGCGTACGCATTATTGCAAGTGATACTCCCGGTTCTCATGAAATACAGATATTTCAGTATTCTTCCCTGATATGGACGAAGAATAATTATGAAAGAATATGACGACAGGGTATATCTGATAATGATGTAAGGAGACCAGACAATGGGTTTATACGATAAAAAGAAAAATATCGCTTGGATATTTAGGAGTAAAGAAAGAAATGAGCACAGTATTGAGAATGTCTTCGATTCATTAGAAAACCATTTTGACAAACAATATGAGATTAAGAAGTACTATTTGCCTTCTCCCTATTATAATTCAATTAGAAACATAAAGCGAAACATAGACTATGTAAACGAGATTCAAGCAGATATTATTCATATTACAGGGGAGTGCTATTGTATTGTACCTTTTCTAAAGCACAAGCATGTATTAATAACGATGCATGATTACAATAATTTAGAAAATAATAGAGGAGTAAAAAGATTAGCATCTTATTTATTATTTGACTACTTTCCGCTTAAAAAATGCAGCATGGTTACGTGCATTTCAAATGAAGTACTTGATCAAACAAATGAAAGATTTTACTTTTGTAAAAATAAATCAATCCTGATACCTGATCCCGTAAATGATCTTTTTAAGAGTAAAAAGAAAAAATTCAATAAAGAGTGCCCGAATCTACTGGTGGTTGGTACTAGGGAAAACAAGAATTTAGGAAGAATAATAGAAGCAGTTGCTGGACTGTCTTGCCGCCTTATAATTATAGGAAAACTAGAAAGAAAATATGAACTATCCCTCAAAGAAAAAAATATCATATACATAAACAAATACAATATCAGTAATGAAGAAATGTATGATCAGTATTGTGACTGTGATATTGTTTGCTTTCCATCAACTTTTGAGGGTTTCGGAATGCCTATTATCGAAGGACAAGCAACAGGGAGAGTTATACTTACAAGTAATATAGAACCTATGAAAGATGTATCAGGTGGTGCAGCAATTTTAGTTGATCCTTATGTTGTGGATTCCATAAAAGAGGGTTTGTTAAGGATTATAAATGATGATGACAATCGAGACGAATTAATACATAGAGGATTTATTAATGCTGAGAAATATAATGCTTCAATAATTGCTCAAAACTATCAAAAGATATACGAACGCTTAAAGGAACATGAATAAACGAAAAACAGTTAAACCTTGTATGGTCTCATGTCATGCATTTGCTTTCCATTGTTATGTGAAGAGTTTAGAATGCCGAAAAGTGTAGAATTATTATCTATCATGAATAGAACAAAAAAATAAAAAGCATTGCTGGTTATAGAACTATTATTTTTAAAGTCAAAATATGATTTTAGAAATAATAACTACCATAGTAATAAGTGTTGCAGAGTTTTGCACAAATCTGATGGAAAAGCGAATATATTTCTGAACTATATTTTCTCGAGAAGAATTAATGAACACTACTCATATTAAAAGTTGTTCAATCCTAACCCGGAAAGACAGGAAAAGCCTTGCGTAAAGAGTTTGCCATTTGGCGAAGTTTTTCGGCCACTAGGGCCTAAATAATACTTAGAGTATAAAATAATGAGGAAATTGAAAATGAAGATAAAAAGGAAAGACGCGAGAGAATTTATAATAGCCTTTACATTCGCATGTCTTTCTGTGGTTATATATTATTTCTCGAATAATATTAATAATGGGACACTTTATTTTGCTGTTTTAGGTTGTTTGATACGATCCCTTACTATGGTAATAACTTTAAAGTTGATAGAAGTATCATGTATTAATAACATCTACTCAGGCGCAGCATTTCTGTTATATTCAACAGTTATATACAACTCAATAAGCTGTATTAAGTATTCTGTATTAACATTTTACTCTGGTGCACTTAATACTTTACTATCGAGAGGACTTGGATCCGTTTTTATTGATATAGTTATTATATTATCCTCTATCGTTTTTGCGAGATATCACAGGACAATTGTAAGAAGACTTGAAAATCAAATAGATAGAATAGAGTTAAACGTTCCAATTTGGATCACAATAATCCTCGTAGTAGCTTTTTCTTACGTGAATATTGTTAATGTTCGACTCACAGGAAATACGTTAGTTTCGAATGTGTCAAGAACAATGAGGACGTTTGTTAATCTGTTTACATATATTACATATGCGGCAACGATTCTATCTGTAAGAAGGACAAAAAAAGGAAAACTCAATTTGTTGTCTCTTACCCCGATTGCTTTGGTTGGAGTCGTTAATCTATTAATGACAATGATTTCTGGGAAGAAAAACCTTATTGTGGTTTTCGGAATCACCGTTGTTTGTGGTCTGTTATATACAAAAAAGATTAGTTTTAAATTTGCAAAATATGTGGCTTATAGTAGCCCGCTTTTATTACAAATTGTACAAACATTTAGTGAGGTTATAAGCGGAAGAACATTTTTTAATACATTATATAAATTAATGTATCATGCATTCAGATTTGATTTATCTGATTTGGCAGTAACAATAGCAGCCAATTTTTCCAAAATATCAAAACCCTGGGAAGTAATTGTTGAGGCAATTGAATATTCTATACCAAGTATTTTTAATACAAACAAAGCATCGGAACTTGTAGCTTACAAAGATCAAATGGCCGCTGTTGGCCTTATTAGAGATTATGATTTTAATGACACTTTTTTTTCGATGGGTGCGCAGATTGCGGGATTTGTTGGCATTATAGCTGTGTTCTTGCTTATAGTATTATTCTTTGAATGGATCAGCGCAAAGATAGTAAGAATTAGAATAATAGGGCCAGGGATAATGCTTGTATTAATTAGTTACTTTGCCTCTTGCGAATCCGACTGGTCGATGTTCTTTTTCCAAACGAGAGATATGTTCATTTACATTATCTGTAGTTATTTTGTTCTGCGGATTATTCTGAAAGTACGCAAGAAGAAAACGCTTGGAGAATAATGGTATGGTTTCAGTTATAATTGTAGATTATAAAACAATTGAAAAAACCTGCGACTATATTGAGCATTTAGCTGATAACGTTGAATATAAGGAATTATATCATTACATTATTATCGATAACGATGTACATTCTTCTGCTTTAGAGTATTTAAAAAGTAGGTATGGTAGCTGTTATAGAGTAGAAACTCTTGAAAATAGAGAGATTATGGTTTTCAACACCCAAGTTGGTGAAGTGTCGTATTGCGTTTACGGTGAAAATGCTGGGTTTGCTAAGGGAAATAATTTGGGGGTTTCTACATCAAGTTATTTATATCATGATGAGTATTATATTATTAGCAACAATGATTTGCGATTGAAAAAGAAGCTAAATATCTATAAGATAATTAATGTTTTTAAATCGGATAATTGTATTTCTGTTATTGGGCCTCGCATTGAAGGTGTGGATTCTAAACTTCAGAGTCCGTATAAAAAAGCAACACCATTCTATCTATTAATCGTATATCAATGGAGTCGATTCTGGCCGTTCTATAGCAAAGGCGATTTGATAGAGATGAATCACAGTGGTTATTGTTATCGAATAATGGGTTGCTTTATGATAATTAAAGCAGAACCTTTCAAGGAAATAGGTGGGTTTGATGAAGAAACATTTATGTATTGTGAAGAAATGATATTAAGTGAAAGGATGAAGTCTAAAGGGTATAAATGTTACTATTATAATGATTATACGGTTGTACATGAGCATGGCTCAACTGTAAAACAATATGTTAACAATACAAAGAATGACAGATGGACATATTCATCCCTACTATATTACTGTAAAGAATATCGAAATGCTGGAAGCGTTTTGCTTTTTTTCGCAACTCTAAGCAGAGCATTAAATGTTAGAGTTATGTATCTTAAAGAAGGCGTAAAAAAATACCTTAGAAAAAAGAAAGGGTAAGGATATGGTTATCGGACTGCTTGGTTGTGAGATCAATAATAATAATATGGGGTGTGTTGCGCTTTCCTATTCTTTAATCTTGCTATTAGAAAAGATATCAATGGAGAACGGTTTTTCGAATGTGTATTATGTATTTGAAGTCAATCCTTCGAACGACAAGATCGAGAAACTGTGTAAACAACTCGACGTTGAAACTTGGAAGATTAAGTCTGTACCAGTTGGACGTTTTGGAAGCATTACAAGCATTGTGGGTCATTTATTTCAGAATATTAAAACTATTAAAACTATCCGTAAATGTGATTTAGTGATAGACCTTACTCAAGGGGATAGTTTTACTGACATTTATGGTGAATGGATTTTTTACAGCTATACAATTCTCAAACGTCTAGTAGAAGTACAGGGAGTACCATTGGTTTTAGGACCTCAAACGTATGGGCCATTTATAAACGAAAAACACAAGAAATTCGCGGTACAAACGATTAAGAAAGCGAATTCTGTTATTACGAGAGATATCCTTTCTGAGCAATACTTAATAGATAACGGCATAGAAAAGGTCCATGTAACAACAGATATTGCCTTTTTTCTGCCATTTGATCAAACAGAATTTAAAAAAGAAGTCACAAAAATAGGAATCAATATATCAGGATTACTAGTTAAAGATAAAGTTGAAAACACAGAGACTGATTTCTCTGTTAAAACAGATTATGATAAGTTTATTACCAATATTGTCGAATGGTTGAGTGATCAAAAGGGTTATGAAGTATTTATAATTCCACATGTTCGGGAAGATTACGAAGCTGGGGTTAGGCTTCTTGGCGATGACAAAAATAGAGTTACTTTTGTGGAACCGTTTGACTCTCCTATTGATGCAAAATCTTTTATTTCCGATATGGATGTTTTTATAGGAGCAAGAATGCACGCTACTATTGCTTCGTTTTCTTCAGGAATAGCAACGATACCTGTAGGCTATAGTAGAAAATTTCGAGGATTGTTTGACACATTAGGCTATAAGAATCTTATTGATTTACAGACAGAAGATACTTTCACTTCAATTGAAAAAGCAAAGAAAATGATATGCAATTGGAAGAATGTAAGAGACGATGTTTCTGCTTGTAGTACAAGGATGAATTTCTTGATGCAAGAAACATACAAAACAATTTGTCAAATACTTTTATCAATTAAAGAGGAAACAGAATGAATAAAACTACTGTCCTTCGTCATTATTGTACCGGATGTGGGTTGTGTCACAGTTTTGAAAAAGTTGATTTTTCTGTAGATAAAAAGGGTTATGAATGGCCTGAAATTGTTACAGAAGAACAAGCTGAGATGATGCTAAAGGTCTGCCCATCAAGTGGAATTCAACTTCCTTTTATGGATAGTTCGACAATTTGGGGCAATTATAGGTCGGCATATTATGGATTTGCTACAGATAAAGAAATCAGAAAAAAAGCCTCAAGTGGTGGGATCTTAACTGCACTTTCAATTTATTTAATTACAGAAAATGTTGTTGATGGAGTAATACAAACATGCGCTGATCCTCAGGCTCCACACAAAACAATTACAGTTGTTAACAGGGATGTAAAATCAGTGTTGAAATGCATGGGATCAAGGTATTCCATATCTATGCCGCTTTATAATATTGAAAGTCTTTGTGAGGAAAATCGTAAATATGCTTTTATAGGAAAGCCATGTGATGTTTCCGCGTTAAGAATGTACATAAATAATGTTAATCCATCATTAGGTGAAAAAATACCATATACTTTTTCATTCTTTTGCGCGGGAGAGCCTAGCGAGGAAGCGCAGATGATTTTATTAAGCCACCTCGGATGCAAAAAAATCTCTGATTGCAAAAGTCTTTCTTATAGAGGAAATGGCTGGCCAGGTCTTACGACTTGTGAAAATATCGATGGTAATAAACATTATATGTCATATAGCGCCTCATGGGGAAAGATCCTTGGAAGAGATATCAGAGTCTGCTGTAGGTTTTGCATGGATGGCATTGGAGAATTCGCAGATATTTCATGTGGAGATGCGTGGTATTTGAAAAGTGATAATAGCCCTGATTTTAATGAAAGGGATGGAAGAAGCATTGTTTTTGCTAGAACAAGTATTGGTGAAAAAATGATTTCTGATGCAACTGAGAAAGGCTATATAAAAATTGAGATTGCGAATGTACCAGAATTGAAGTACTCACAGTTGTATCAATATGACAGGAAATCTACTATGATTTCAAAAATGCTCGCTATGAAAACATTGAGAAAAGTAACTCCACTATATTCTTTAAAAGAGATCTCAAAGTTTATGAAATTTTCAAATCCAAAGCGACTTGTAAAAGTATTTATGGGTACAATCAGTCGTGCTAAACAAGGAAAAATGTAGGTGAATGAAATGCCAAACAATACGGATAGGGACATAATAAGCAACATTCTACGTGATGATCGTTTTTATATTGATGAATTTAATATATCAAGAGTACTAGGGGGGGTACTAAGATCATAGGATATACATTTGCTTCTGTTCCTATCAGAAATATATATATGGAAATGGAGAACACCCTATTAAGGATTGAAGAAACGGTTGCTTATAAGTATTTAAGTGCAGAACCGGAAAGCATTCAACAATATGCTGCTTATTGTGAAAAATATGGCCAGAATAATCCAAATAGGAAAGTGAGTTCATATAACATACTTATTGATAAACTAGAGGAAAATGAATATTCGCCTAAAGACGGTGTAATTATTATCAATCAATATGGAATCCTCTTTGATGGTCAACATCGTATTAGTATATTACAAAAAAAGTACGGAAAACAGTATGAAGTGATGGTTCTGAAACTCGAGGTTGATTACACTATAAAGCGAAAACTATTACTGTTATTGAAGTGGATTAGGATGAAACTAAGGCATGAATAAGATCAAAAAGAATATAGTTTATCAAACAATTTATCAATTACTAAATATTGCCATTCCTCTTGTTACAACACCGATCGTGACAAGAGCTTTAGGGCCGTCGGTGCTTGGTAATTATTCATATACAAATGCAATTGTAAGTTATTTTTCACTATTTGCACTTTTGGGAATGAATAATTATGGAACAAGAGAGATTGCTAAAGCCAACTCTGAAAATGATAAACTACATTTGAGTAAGACATTTTGGAATATATATGCTATGCAATTCTATCTCAGTATTATTGTAATAGCATGCTATATTGTCTATTGCTTTTCCTTTTGTAATGAATTGTTCACTTTATCTATTATACAAGGCATTTTACTGTTGGCAACTGCTACAGATATTTCTTGGTTTTATTTCGGGTTGGAAGAATTTAAGGTTACTGTGACAAGAAATATTGCGGTTAGATTGATTAGCGCAATAGCTATCATTGGATTTATTAAAACTGCAAATGATGTATATCGTTATGCAGCAATTGTTACGGGCAGCCAGCTGATTAGTAATATGATCCTTCTCTTTTCTTTGAGAGGTAGAGTAATAAAGGTTAGACCAACAATTGTAGAAATCTTAAAACATTTTAAACCGAATCTAATGCTTTTCATTCCAGTAGTTGCGGCCAGTTTTTATGTTTATATTGATAAAATAATGATTGGCACAATGGCTAAGGACTATGATGTCGGCTACTATGAAGGGATGGAAAAGATTATTAATGTGCCAAATGCTCTGCTTTCTTCAGTGGCACTAGTCATGTATCCAAGGATTTCAGCATTAGTAAAAAAGAATGAATCTGGATCAATTATTGCTGAATATATTGGGAAATCGGTATTAGCGGTTTCTTTTTTTTCAGTAGGAGCTTTCTTTGGGTTGATGAGTGTTTCAGACATGTTAGTGCCGTTGTTTTTAGGGCCTGGCTACGAAAGTGTTATCCTCTTGCTATGTTTGGGTGGCGCTATTCTAATTCCACGAGGATTAAGACAAGTTGTTAAATCAGAAATTCTTTTACCGATTCATAAGGACAAGCAGGTCACAATAGCGATTGTATTAGGCGCCTTAATTGATTTCGCAATAAATCTATTATTAATACCTCAGTATAAAGCTGTTGGTGCTACAATAGCTACAATAATATGCGAATGTGCAAGTTGTATTCTGATGGTTTTATTTACAAGGAAAAAATGGGTATACAAGACTTTCCTTCCTTTAATCCCATTTTCAATATTTGGTGGAATAATGTTGTTCTCTTTACGCCAGATAAGGCCTAAGTTAGATGATAGTTGGATAAATCTTTTGATTATGATAATTGTTGGCGCACTTATTTACTGTTTCTTATCTGGACTCTATGTTGTCGTAAAACAAAAATTCACAATAAAGAAAATAAAGGATATGATAAAGTGAACAGAATATTAATTACAGAGAAAATTCCAATTCTGGGTCAAAGATTAGTTCAAAAGTTAATTAGTATTGAAGGTGGTGAAAAAGAGTCACTATCACTTCGACAGTATTTTAAAGACATGTATAAAGTCAATGTTGGATTATATACGTACGGATCTTGTTTTTCTCCTGCATTTAATACAGGTGGGACAGTTAATATTGGACGATATTGTTCGTTTGGAACGGATGTCCATTATTTTGGAGCTGACCATCCAATTGAACATGCAGTGATGTCTGCATATTTTTATAATAAGAACTTTTCTGGCCTTGATGTAAAAGATGTGGAAAGACATAATCTAACAGTGGGAAATGATGTTTGGTTCGGGCATGGGTCAACCATTGTAGCGACCTGTCACAGTATTGGGAACGGATCAGTTATCGCAGCTGGTGCAGTAGTCACTAAAGACGTGCCTGCATACGCAGTTGTAGGAGGCGTTCCTGCAAAAGTAATAAAATATAGATTTGATGATATCACAAGGGATAAATTGGAAAAGTCCAGATGGTGGGAGTTATCTCCAGAAGAATTATTCAAATTTTACGATGTGATTGAACAACCAGCAAGATGGGCGCAAGCAGTAATTGACTACAAATATAACGGTTGAGATATTATGTATTTATCCAAAGGCTTAAGATGTTTGATAACGGCCAGGGAAGCAACACGGGAAGAGAAAAAACAGAATGCGATGCATTTAAGAGAGATATTGAGGTTGTGAGTATCTACTATGACAAGCGAGCAGATCAGAGAAGCAATTGAATACGCCGACCGATTGTGGCCGACTATAGAGGGATGTTTTCATGTACTCATCCACAGTGATAGTTCACTTATCTCCAGTGTCGACGGAGCAAAAGAGATTCTGTGGATATTCAAGGATTGGGTAGAGAACAATGGCGGATGGAGAGATATACAGAATGCTCCAAGTGGAGGACGAGAAGCAGCGATACATCGCTTGATTTTCCTCGGCGCTAAGACTTTCACAGCAGACCACAATCTCGATATGAACTGCGAACCCAACAATGGAGTTGGCCAGGAAGATATCAAAATTAGTCGTGGAAACGACAAGACTGTGATTGAGGTTAAACTCAGCAGCAATCCTGGCTGCCTTCACGGATATGAAGTTCAGTTGCCGCGCTATTCTGAAGCTGAACATACGAAGAATATGATCTTTGTTCTGGTGCGTGTGGATGACAGAGAATGGGATCTCGGCCAAAGAAACGATAACGCCCCAGATGTTGTTATGATTGACGCAAGGAAACAGGTATCAGCCAGTAAGTTGTAGCAGAGGTTCTCAAATGAAGATACATACAATCACACTTACAAATTTCCGTGGATATCGGAATCCGACTACGATTGAGTTTAACGACTTGACTGTGTTTGTCGGACGTAATGACATTGGAAAATCGACAATACTTGAGGCTCTTGATTTATTCTTTAACGATGGAAAAGGGGCTATCAAATACGATGACGGAGATATCAATATATCAATCAAATGGATAACAGCATACTCTGGACATGTACTTATTGCAATATCGTTCCTTCTGCGCAATCTGGTAGAAAATGTCCTCGCTGTGGAAGAAAACTGACGCCATGGGATCTAAGTAAAGCTCCGCTTGAACGGCAACCGGAATGGCTTTCCAAGAATAATGCTGCAGGAGTGTCTGCGGAAAAAGACAAAAACTGTGTTAACTATACAGAGTTCTTTGAAAAGAAAAAATGAGGAAAACGAATCGGAAGGAGAATCACAACAGTGACTACCTATTTAGTAACCGGCTGTGCGGGTTTCATCGGAACGACCTTCGTTCACTATATGCTGAACAAATACACCGACATTCGCATCATCAACCTGGACGCCCTGACATACGCCGGAAACCTGGAGAATCTGAAGGATCTGGAGGATGACCCGCGGCACATCTTTGTCCACGGGAATATCTGCGACAAGGAACTCGTGGCAAAGCTCATTGCCGATTATGATCCCGATTACATCATCAACTTTGCTGCCGAATCCCATGTGGATCGCTCCATCGCGAATCCTGAGATCTTCGTGACCACGAACGTCATGGGCACCGTAAACCTTCTGCAGCGGGCGAAGGACGCCTGGTACGATGCCGGGCAGAAGACATGGAAAAAGGGCAAAAAGTATGTTCAGGTGAGCACCGATGAGGTATACGGCGCACTGGGCACGACCGGCTTTTTCACTGAAACCACGCCCATCAATCCCCACAGCCCCTACTCTTCCTCCAAAGCCTCAGCCGACCACTTTGTAAAGGCCTTCCACGATACATACGGCATGCCGATCAACATTACGCGCTGCAGCAATAACTACGGCATGTGGCAGTTCCCGGAGAAGCTCATTCCCCTGATGATCAACAACGCCAAGAACCATAAGCAGCTCCCCGTCTACGGCGACGGCATGCAGATCCGCGACTGGCTGTTTGTGGAAGACCACTGCAAGGCCATTGATATGGTGGCCTCCGGCGGCAAGATCGGCGAGGTTTACAACATCGGCGGCCACAACGAGCGCCCCAACATTTTCATCGTGAAAACGGTTATCGCGCAGCTCTCCGAGCGCCTGCACGACCCGGACATCAATGAGAGCCTGATCAAGCACGTCGAGGATCGTCTGGGCCACGACCGGCGATATGGAATCGATCCGTCCAAGATCAAGGCAGATCTCGGTTGGTATCCGGAAACGACCTTTGAGGTTGGCATTGTGAAGACCATTGACTGGTACCTGGACAACCAGAAGTGGATGGAGCATGTGACCAGCGGCGAATATCAGAAATATTACGCCGAAATGTACGCCAACCGGGGGAAAGCCTGATGAAAGTATTGGTAACGGGCGTCAACGGTCAGCTCGGCCATGACGTGATGCTGGAGCTGCACAAGCGCGGCCATGAAGCCGTCGGCTCCGGCAGCGGGAGCTGCTATCGCGGCTCTGACGCGGTCGCAGCACTGCCCTATGTGCCGCTGGAAATCACCGACAGAGACACGGTACTGAAGACGGTGGAGTCGCTGCACCCGGACGCCGTGATTCACTGCGCGGCCTGGACCGCTGTAGACGCCGCAGAGGATGAAGAGAACCGGGAAAAGGTTGATAAGATTAACCACCTCGGTACTCAGTACATCGCAGAAGCGGCTAAAGCTGTGGATGCGAAGCTGGTCTATATCAGCACCGACTATGTCTTTGACGG
>Ga0247608_10004721_pt1 | contig 15060 bp, 15 predicted proteins | sample 176DNAGHGlowgp2_FD_193490 | JGI IMG/M metagenome (GOLD analysis project Ga0247608, IMG submission 193490) | Sheep rumen microbial communities from Palmerston North, Manawatu-Wanganui, New Zealand - 1766 DNA GHGlow gp2 | ecosystem: Host-associated > Mammals > Digestive system > Stomach > Rumen ...
CCTCTGCGTGCGAACTCTGGCATAGCAAAGCAGAGGGAAGCATTGAAACTCATAAATTACTCAGCATACTTGCTCGTGGAAAATTACCTAACCTCGAAATTGCCTATATTTTCACTTTTCTTTACTAAGGTGATTAATTATACCTCTCTCACGCGAAAACGCGTAGAAGAGGAAATATGACTAGGTTTAAGCCAAAAGAAAAAGCGAGGACCTCGTATACTAGTGCACCTGCAGTTACCAATTGCTTACCTGACGCTCCTCTTCGGATAGTTATCGTCTGAACAGTAATTGAATGCAAATATTAGTATTCGCCACACGCTTTGTTCCATTTATATTATCACATAGATCTAATTTAATAGACTTGTGCTAATACCTACTATTTACTTTTAATCTCTTTCATGCATGCCCCAAACCTTGCCATGCTTATTATATCACAATATCTATATCCTTTGGTGTCATATATCTCGAATATTGTCCTTACCATGTCTTGGTCATATATTCCTTCTAAATGTCTTACCATAGGAACAAGTTTGTTCTTCTTTACACTTTCATTACGATATTCTCTTATATATTTGCCATCATATACTGCAAACCATTCTGTTTTCAGTTCTGAGAACATTATAACCATCGTAACTTTATTTATTCTAGTCTTTCTTGGCTTTATTAGACTCATTTCTCTCTTTACTACATTAGTATAGTTCGGATCGTTCTCAAAGTCAATCTTATTTGCCATATATGACTTCTTACGCTTCTCTATGTATTCTTTACTGTTTGGAACATTCCATACAACACAATTCTTTCTTGTTAATTTCTTGATTCCAAAGTCTCCTGGTTCTGGTATAAAGTTGAATAAGCCACCTAAAAATTCTGCACACTCAGATACCGCATTTGCTAGGTAGAATATTCTTACTGCATCATAGTCTAGTTTCTGTTGGTCTCTTAATATACTTTCAGTATATATATTGAACTGTTTTAACGGATTTCCGACGGACCTGCGCTCAGTATTCGCGTCCATTAAGAATTCATCAATTATGATAAATATGAACCTTTTAATAGGTTTTCCAGTTCTTGGATCAATTGGTCTTTTATTTAGGTAAGCCTCATCATAAAAGTTAACACCTTTACCTACCTTAGCAGCACTTACTAATGGGTAGAACTCTATTAATGGTTTATCACCGTCAAACAAAATGTTAGGGTATTTCTTCTTCTTGTTTATATCAAGGTGATATTTGTTTACTAGAATAGGATCAACTGCTCCTTTTCCATTATTTGCTAACATAGCCTTGATAGATAGGTCTGATATTCTTAGATAATATATCTTTACATTCTCATAGCCATATTTCTTCTTATAAGAAATAGGGGCGTCAAGTGATATAACACTCTTACCCCTACCTCTTGAACCTAAAATGACAAAATCTGTTATATTATGATATCCCATTAATGCATGAGGTGTTAGGTATAATCCTAATTTTTCAGACTGACGTGCTTGCTTTTCTTGTTGTATAAGTTTTGCTTCTTCTTCACTAAGCCTTCTTGGTTTCGTTCTCATATATTCCTCTAAATGCCTCCCAAGTTCCGCCATTATTTATGAAGTCGTCTCTAAAATTTTTCCACTGTTCTCTGTCGAATTTTTGGAAATCTTCCCAAGTTGTGTCCTTGAATTCTTCATAAAATTTTTGTCCTTCGTCAGTTCCTCTATCAACTTCTAATTCTAATGATTTCTTAAATCTTTTATATTGTCTTTTGGTGAACACACGCTCATAATTTGTAAGATTTCTGAAAAAGTTCTTTTCTCCCTTTTTCTTTGCTTGCTCATAATAGTAATCAAGACCATGAATTACCTTTGTTTTTCCATCTCCTGTTTTAACTATTACATCTTCTTTTTCAAAAGCAGGTGATAACTTATAACCTTGTTCTTCCAATTTCTTTCTATGTCTTAAATATGTAGCATAAGGCGATCTATCTATACCTTTTGCACGCTTCTTATATTTTCTAGCCATTATTCTAATTCCTCCTTAACTACCCAATTGTCAAAATCTTTTAATGATTTTACTGTATCTTCATTTATAGGACTTCCGTCCTTGTGGCAACTATAACCACCATGTATTACTTTAAAACATGTTCCATCTGAGTTCATTATTATATATTGATTTGTTTTTCTGAATCTAGACATTTTTCCTACCCATTCTTGATGTAAACAACCAAAATATTTTGTATCTTCACCAATTTGGTAACTTCCTTTATATACTACACCATCAACAACTGCATGAATAACATTCATTTCTCCTACTTCTTGAAGAACTTCAAATGTCTTTTGCTGTGCTCTGGCTAAAACAATTGCTACTATATGTGCTAACATACATTGTTTATAATTATAAAGATGCATATAACCTAGTGAAGCATTAGCATATAATTTAGCGTCTGGATTGTCATGACGCATATCATAAAACTTCTTATAATACTTACCTAATTCATATTTACTAGCCTTCATTAAGATTGTTTTATCTTCTTCTGGTTTTAACCATTGATTTTGAGGAAATTTGTCCTTTTTATCCTTGCCATCTCTAAACATACCGTCTGATAGTTTTGAAATCAACCAATCGTGAGTATCAAAAACACCATATTCTGCTACATGTCCACTATTTATATAAAATGCGAAAGGGTATTCCTCATTAGGTGCTACTGTTCCGTCATATTCTTTCATATCATGTGCATCTGGTAGTCTTCCTTGAGCACTTGCAGGCCAAGCACTTGAAAAGTCTACTCCAGATGTTATTAAAGGTTTATTATAGTTCTCATTATAATAACTAAAGTTCTTTGGTATACATCTTTTAAACTTCTCTTCAGTATAACCAAATGCTCTTTTTAAGCCTATCATATTATCTTTTAAAAACCATTTATTTAACATTTTAATGGCTTTTTCGCCTAATTTTTCTTCATGTTCATTCTTAGTATCATCTACTGTATTTGTATAATAAATGTAATATTTACCATCGATATAAGCAAACACATTCTTATGTTTACCTAAATACTTTATTGAATAATAATTGTTTTTATATTTATCCCTAATCGTTGTATAGTCGATTTGGTAGCCCACTTCTCTTAATTTTTTCAATTTACTATTAAATTGACTATGTGTGCATAAAACTTTTTCTGCTTCTCTTCTCCAGTATATATACTGAAGTGATCTTATATAGTCTCTCAACCTCATAAATCCTCCTTCCAATATCTGGCCTGGTACTAGCGGGCGCCCATACCAGACTCAGTACCGAAAGGTCATATATATTATAACATATTAAAATATTTTTTCTACGCTAAATCTTAATGATAGTTCTAAATCAATTATAGGATCATCCCATCTTGCATTTTTACTACCACGAGTTTTTAATAACTTCAATTTTCTGCTATGTGTTTCTATATCACGCTTAATGAAAAATGCTTCAGTACAGTATCTTGCGGTACCATAAGAACCAGATATATCATCAAGTGTTATATCATTCATTTTTCTTAATGATGCGGTTCTAGCAGATTGCCATGTCAAGAATATAGGTAAACCACTAGTCAATGCTATTTTGTATAATTCCTTCATTAACACATTACCTACACGATGAATTTCGTCTTGCTCAACAGCATCAATTGTTGTTTGAATTGCATCTACACAAATAACATCATAATCACAATGCTCTTCGAAAATTAATTTCCTAAAATAACTAGTTTGCCATTTAAATTTGCCCTTTAATTCTTCTTCCAGTATGTTAACATAAGTTATGTTATTCATGTTCATATCTTCATAAATTTGTGTGCAATCTTTAAATCTAGTTGAATCTATTTCATTTGTATTTTCGAATGATATATATAGTATTTTTCTTTTATTAGACATCTTACTCGCCAGGTGTGTTAACAACAGTGATTTACCATCACCAGTTCCACCTATAAGTATAGTCAATGATTTCTTTGACAAACCACAACCAGTTAAACTATCTATAACTGTATCTGTTTCCCAAAACTCTGGCTCAGATGTATTTTCCACTAAGAAATCTACATCCTTAATTTCAACATCATAAAATGGGTTTTCTGCCCTTTTACGCTTTTCTTCTGCTTCACTCTGAGCCTTTAATCCTTCGAGCCTTGTCTTCTCTTTTAAAGCAGCAAGTTTTTCTTTAATTTCACTCATACTATTTACCTTTAAACTAGATAGGCATAAAGTTCATCTTCATGATTTAATAAATTTGCTACGCCAACTGCTTGTTCATTGTTTTCACAAATTATATACATTTTATCATTGCCTAGAGCAACATTTAATTCTTCTTCAATGCTCATTATTTTGTATAGAGTAAGCACATCTTCATGTTTTCCCTCTATACATACAACATATCTAGCCTTATATTTTTCCTTAGCCTCTTTAATCTTTTCTTCTAAACTCTTCATTTAAGGTTTCCTCCAATTTCTTTGTATTTTTGTAAAGTTTAATGATTTGAATAATTAATAGCGTAAACATTATCTGTTTCTCCCTCTTTTTCTTAATTTAACACCATTAGCAAGTAATATATCGTATGTAACAGTTGTTGAAATACCATATATATCTGCTATCTCATGTAAACTCATTAGTTCTTCTGTATAGAATCTAACAATAGTTAAAATGTCTTCTGCTCTTTTAACTAAATCTTCAGCATGATATGTGCTTGGTGTTAATGTGAATTTTTGTTCCATATAGGTTTCCTCCTTTCTATACCTATATTTTATATCAAAACTAAAAATAAGTCAATAGTATTTTCCAAAAAAACTAAAAATATTTTTTTATTGAAAATATTTTTAAATTACCTTATAATAATATTAGGAAGGTAGCATATCTTTTGCGTAGGTTTCCATTTGCTTCCTTCCTTAACCACTAAGACAATATTGGGAACCTATGCTAAATATACAGAAAGAGGTAGAAATCTATGCAAGATGAAAATTTAGAAGTGCGTATCGAGGAAAATACTGAAGACGGAAGCCAGTATATAGACGCCATCAAAGGTCTACGTGAAGAAATTGCTTCCGAAAAGGCGAAGAATGAAGCATTGCGCCGAGATAACAAGAATTTACTCGACTCACTTGTCAACGGACAAGGTGTCGACATTACTCCAGAGCCTAAGAAGACTATGCAAGAGTTAATTGAAGCATGTAATGATCCAAACAAAAATAATCTTGAACTTACTGAGGCTATGTTAGAGTATCGTAAAGCTGTTATCGAACAAGGAGGAATTGATCCATTCGTTCCACATGGACATAAATATTCACCTAGTCAAGCAGATTTCGATAGAGGTGAAAAAGTCGCTGCTGTATTACAAGATATGGTTGATATTGCAGATGGAAATAATGATGTGTTCCTTCGCGAATCTTCAAGACGTATTGTAGATAATTCAATACCAAAACCAAATAATAGAAGAAGATAAAAAAGGAGAAAAAAATTATGGCATTACAAACAGCATTTACTATTAATAGTAATGAATTATTTGATTCTATAGGTAACATGATAATTTCCCAAAGAGTTTGGGATAATCCTATTGGAAAGAGACAAACACTCGTTGATAGCGCACGTGTGGATGGTTCGAAATTTGGAGATACGCGTTTACATTATGACACTGATGTGTTAAAGAGCCACAAGTGGGGTGTTGACGCAGACCATCCAAAGGGCGGAAACGCTTATGTAGAAGCAGCAAACTTATTAGCAGTTGATCCTGCTCAAGATCCAATTGTTCAAGCAATTGTTTTAGACAATTTCCGTCAAATCAGACTTACTACTGAAACAATTATTTCTGCTAGAGCATGGATGGACGAATATGGTCTATCTCAATTCTGGTCAAGAATGGTTGCTTGGATGAGAGATACTAAGGCTATGTACGAATCTCGTATGTTCCAATCATATATCGGAACTGCAGAAACTAACGTTGGTAAACAATTACAAAAGATTGATTTATCATCAGTTATTGCAGAAGCAACTACTAAGGAAGAAGCAAACAGATTAGAAGCATCTGCTATCGGTCTATTCTTAGCAAACTTATTCGTTGAAATGGGTGATTACTCAAGAGATTTCAACGATAACGGAACTATGAAGTCATTTAGCGTAGACCAAATTAAAGTAGTTTTCAATGCTAATTATCTAAACAAAATTCAAAAGGTTTTATTACCAACAATCTTTAATAAGGACGGAGTTATTGACAAATTAAATTCTGACCTTATGCCAGCAAGATATTTCGGTAATGTATTAACTGCTGATAACTTAGCAACATATGCAGCTTCAACCGCTTATTCTGCAGGTGATTATCTATACAATGGTACAGATGGTAAGTATTATCAAGTAACTGAAGATATTACATCTGCAAATAACACTGCATTCACAGATGTTAAGACTAAAGGTGTTACAGTTCGTTCATTAATTGAAACAGATTATAAGGTTTCAACTACTGATTACTATGTATATCCAGCAGACGAAATCGCAGTAGGTGCTACAATTGGTACTGGTGGAACATTCGCTTATGGTGAATGTTATGCAGAAGATAATTCAATTATGGCAAAAATCTATGTTAAGACACCTGAATTAATTTCAAGTTTCGAGACAGCTAGTGAATTCTTCAACCCAAGATCAAATACTACAAACAGATATATTACATGGGGATTCAATACACTTGAATATTTCAAGGCTTACCCATTCATTACTGTTAAGGTAGAATAGTTCTAAAAATTATGTCTAGTAAATTATTACTAGACATTTTTTTATTTCTAAATTATAATATAATTAGTAAAAAGGAGGTTCCTTTATGGCTTTATCAAATTTATATATTTTCAAATATAATACATATTTTAATAGAATAGTTAAAAAGGAAGATTCACTCGAAGATTATGGTGAGCCTATTTTTGTTTTAACAAATGCTAATTTTAATATGGCCGATGGAATAAGAACTACTCATATTATGGGTAAAACTACTTATACTGGAGAAGGAGATTATTTAATCGAAACTGATAGTGAAGATAACATTAAATCTAGATGGTTTATTTTAGACGCTAATTTTAATCGTCAAGGTCAATGGGTTATTGATTTAAAAAGAGATGTTATCGCAGAACATTATGACGATATAATTACATCACCAGCATTCATTGAAAAAGGATTTGTTAACAGAAAATCTAAATTTATTTTCAATAATGAAAATATAGTAGTAAACCAAATCAAGCAAAATCAAACTACTTTAAGAGATGAATCTGGCGTAGCATGGATTGTTGGTTATACATCTAAAAGTTTAGGTCAAAAAACAATTTCATATGCTAGACAATCTAGTGAATATGATATTTATGCTGGAACAATTGCTGCTAATACATGGCAATATTGGCAATATCAAAATACAAATTATAGTGTATTAAGTTCATCAAAAGTATCAATGGAAATGGCTATTTATGGTAGTTTAGTAGTCCCTTGGCATGCTAAAATTAATTTAACTGATAAAACATATTATCATAGTGGAAATAATGGTGATGTATCAAATTGCTTCACATTAAATGTTAGAGGAACAGACTGGTCAAATAATCATTATGATCAATTAGTTAATAAGATTTGGGACTTCTATAATATGAATGATGTTAATGCTGTAGCAAGTGCAGCAAGCACATTCCCTACTAATAGATTAGAAGATTTAATGGCTTACGATAACAAAGTAATTCAATTCTCTGATGGTTTATATAAATGTAGAGTATTCAAGAGTAGTAGTTCAGAAATGGAAGAAAATGTTGCTGCCCCTAACGAATTATTAATTAATAGTATTTATAATGGTTATTACAATTGGTCTCAATACACTAGACCAGATAAATCTAATTTTAGAACATATAGCGTAATCGGTAAAATAGATAATTATAGAATTACTATGGAAAAGTTATCTAGCGAAACTATTACAGTAGCATTCCCAACAACAAAGTTCAAAACTACCGATAGTGCATATGACCTTTTCGCAATTCCTTTTGATACAACAAGGGTATTTGACGAAGAACAAACATTCTATTTTAATTCATTAGGTAAAGATGACATTATGGGTATTGTTAATGCAATTACTCAAGGTTTAGGCAATACTGAACTATATGATATTCAATTATTGCCTTATTGTCCAATACCTTCTGTGCCAGACTTATATCGTGCTGGAATATACGGATATTCTGGTGTTAATATAGATAACGCTGGTGGTGCTGAACATTATGCATATGAATATATAAAAGATTCAAATAATAACAACGTAAGTATAATCTTCTTCCCTACTAGAAGTGCATTCACTACTAAAGTATATCATTATATGAATGCGGTAGAGCCTACTGGTGAAACAACTATTGACTTTAAGGTTAAAGATATATGTAATATGTATCGTTTAACTGGTGGTAATCATGCTAACTCATTTGAATTTAACCCTACTAGAACTGGTGAAATAACATGGTTCAAAGTAAGTGCTACATACATACCATTCCAACCTTATATAAGATTATGCCCAGAGTTTACAAGTGCTTTTGGTGGATATTTATATGGTCCGTGGATGGAAGATTCAAGAGGACTTATCTTAAATGGTGATTTCTCACTATCACAAATTAATGACGCATGGATTGATTATCAAGTTCAAAACAAGAATTATAATAATATCTTTGCTAGACAAATCCAAAACATGGAAGTTAATCGTAATATCCAAAAAACACAAGAGTGGTCTCAAGCAATTGTAGGAACACTACAAGGTACTGCAACTGGTGCAGCAGCTGGTGGATCAGTAGGTGGAATGTATGGTGCTATTGCAGGAGCAGCAGTAGGAGCTGTTGGTTCAGCTGTTGGTGGTGGTTTTGATATAGCAAATAATGAAAGACTATATCAAGAAAATCTAGCATTTACTAAAGATATGTTTGGTTATCAATTAGGAAATATTAAAGCATTACCTAATAGTTTAGATAAAGTATCAGCATATAACATTGATAACCTAGTATTCCCAGTTGTTGAATACTACACATGTTCAGACGAAGAAAAAGATGCAGTAAGAACAAAATTAATCTATGAAGGTTATACAATAGGTGTTGTTGATGTTATAAACAAATATATCAAACCAGATAGTGAATTAGTATATCCAAAAGGTATATTTGTTAAGGCTCAATTATTACATTTAGATATTAATGATAATCACACTACAGAAGATATAACAAGAGAACTAATGAAAGGAGTGTACTTCTAATGGGTGTAATACAAAATAGTTTTAATCAATTTCTAGGAATTACAGCAGCAGTTGGAGGATTAGTAGTTAAGGATTTTAAAGATAGAACTTTACAAAAAGAAGCACTATCTACTGACATCAAAAATACTGTTGATGAAATGAAAACAAAAGAAAAAGAGTATAATACTGCCAAAACTGAATTAGAAAAAAAGAATCCAGTTGGTAGACCTTCTAAAGCGAGACAACAAGCATTGGCTAAATATCAAGAAACAATCGATGCTTGGGAAAGCCAAAGTCAAAGTTTTACAGAAAGATTAGAAATTCTAAAAAATAGACAAGATTTAATAGAATATCAAAAAAAATATGGCTTATTTGCTGAAAAAAAATTAGAAAAAGACAGATTTAAAGAATTTAAAGAAAAGAGAGCAGGAGGTAATAAATAATGGCTAAGGGTAGAGGACCATCAATGATTGATGTAAAATCTTTAATAGAAGCTGGAATTAATCCCAAAACTGGATTACCAATAAAGATGGGAAATAAGCGCTGCACAACTAAAGAAGATTTTAAGAAAGTCATCAGAGATAATGATTTAGCAATAGCAGCTAATAAATTTGTATGGTATAATATGCCATTAGATTTATCTAGCCAAGAAATAGAAAAATATCTTTATTATAGAGGTCAATTAGCATTCTTCTACTGTAAGAAATTAGAGAAGTTTATGTTATTACCATTCACATTAGCGGAAGGACTTGATATATTTGGTAGATTCGCTTATATCACCCCTATCCCTTTCTCTAGTGGTATTAAAGAATATGAGAAGATAGAAAAGATGCAAGCACAAATTCTAGCAGAATTGAAATTAAAAGTGTATTATACACCAGTTATGCCAGAAAATCTAACTGAAGAAGATCTATATAATAGTGCAGTAATCATCTATGATAGAACAAAGCAATGGTCTCAAACTTTAATTCCTACACAAATCTTAAATGACAGTGTGATAGATTTAGAGGCTGAAGCATTTCCGTTCCTACGTACAGCAATGTTAAATGCAACTGGAACAAAGGGTATTAGAGTTGCAGACGATGACCAATATGCTAGTGTTTTAGAAGGTGCTAGAAACATGATAGATTCTGCATTACATGCTGAACCATATGTTCCTATGAGCGGCACAATGGAGTGGCAATTACTAACAGAAGGTTCTGGTAGTAGCAAAGCATTAGAATTCTTACAAACAGCACAAGCATTAGATAACTTCCGTTTAGGATGTCATGGCGTTCCTAACGGTGGTTTATGGGATAAATCCAGTTATGTAAATGCTGCACAAACTGAATTAAACATGGGTGGTGCAGATGTATCATTAAAACTACAAGATGGATTAACAACAAGACAAACAGCCGCAACAGTTATTAATAGTATCTGGGGTTTAGGAGCATGGTGTGAGCCAAATGAAACCATTGTTAATATGGATTTAGATGGTGATGGTGTAGCATACGAAAGAAATGAAGGAGAAAATAGTGGAGGTACTGACGATGGCAGTGGAAATGAAACAAATGTACGAGACTAGATTATTCTGTGAAATATATGAGAGTGTAAATGACTTTGTGTATGATTATAACAATATAGGAATACCAAAGATTATTTCAGTAGACAATTGTTCATTACTATACTATTTAATGTTCGCAAGACATGGAAATGATCCTATCGCAAACTATGACGAAAATCAATTCAAAATGAAGTTATGGACAATGGTATGGCAATATGGACCAATGTGGGAAAAGAAACTAGCAATTCAGACTGAATTAAGAGGCTTAACAACAGAACAATTAAGAGAAGGTTCAGAATCAGTTGCAAATCACGCTTCTAACCCTAATACAGAGCCTGCTACTAATGCTTATAGTCCATTATCATATATTGATAGTCAAAACGCAATAAAAGGCAAATTAAGTCCAATAGACGCGTATGCTAAGATATGGAACATGTTAGAAGCAGATGCGACAGATGAGTTCTTGCAAAATTTTGATAAATTATTCAAGATATTTGCTAAGCCTGGAACATACTTATATGTGGAGGATGAGGACTAATGAAACATGACGAAATTGTAGGTTTTTCTGGTAGTTTGTTTGGAACAATAATGACTGCTATACAAGCCAATGAAGTTCTTCGAATAATTCAAGCCATATTGACTGTTATAGGCCTTTTAATCACAATAGCCTATACAATATGGAAGTGGTATAAAAAAGCGAAAGCAGACGGAAAAATCACAGAAGATGAAGTAGATGAATTAATGGAAGATTTAAATAAAACTACTAAGAAGGAGGACAAAAAAGATGGCGATAATTAGAAATGGTAAGATTTATAGAAACCTACAAGAGCAAGTATTAGAGAATGCAGATGATATTCAAACTTTATTTGAAATGTATGGTTATAAAGGGCCATATGCCTCTACTGATGAGATAACAGATCCTATTGATTTAGGCTTATATTTAATCGGAACAACTATTCCATATGAAGTATATCAATATAATGCTACATCACAGTCATGGCAAGATTTAGGACCTTTTGCTGCACAAGGCCCACAAGGACCTCAAGGTATTCAAGGTGAGAGAGGACCACAAGGATTTTCAGGCCCACAAGGGCCAAAAGGCGATACTGGTAGTCAAGGACCTCAAGGAGAAAGAGGACCTAAGGGTGATAAGGGAGATAAAGGTGATACTGGAGCAACTGGACCTACAGGCCCACAAGGACCTCAAGGTGCAACTGGTCCACAAGGACCTACAGGACCAGCTGGTGCAGATGGTTTAACAACAAGTATTTATGTTAATGGACATACATATACACAAGATAATGGAACAATTACATTACCAGATTATGCAGATGCAAGTAACATGGTAACAACCAATACACCACAAACAATAAGTGCTCGTAAGACATTTAATGGTGGTATTGACGTGTTCCAAGCAAATGATTTAGTAATAACTACTCAAACAGATAACAACCAAAACAGTGTTGTAATGGTAGAGGGAGACGTAGTTTTACTAGGAAGAAGTGCTTCACAACAAGTTCAAATCGGAAGTGGAACAGGAATAATTGAAATCAATGGTTCAACAAAATTTAGTGAAAGACCAAAGGTATATAAAGATGAACCATTTGCTCCAGAACCATCTTATGAGAATGTTGCAGTAATGAGTGATCTAGATGGATTAGCAACAGAAGGTATGCTAGACGATTATGAGTTAAAGAGTGAAGCATTTAGTGGAGATTATAATGATTTATCTAATAAACCAACATTATTTAGTGGTAATTATAATGACTTAACTAATAAGCCAGATTTAAGTGTATATGAGTTAAAATCTGAGGCTTTCTCTGGTGATTACACCGATTTAACAAACAAACCAGACTTATCAGTATACGAATTGAAATCAGAGGCATTTAGCGGTGATTATAATGACTTAACAAATAAACCTACATTGTTCAGTGGAAACTATAATGACCTTACAAATAAACCAGATTTAAGCATATATGCAGAGAGTGCAGATTTAGCAACAGTAGCAACAACTGGTGATTATGATGATTTAATAAATAAGCCAGTAATACCAGATACAAGTAATTTCGTTACATTAAGTAATGCTCAAACTATTACTGGTGAAAAAACATTTACAAATGCTTTCTCTGTAAATCTTAGCCCTAGTGCAGGGGCAACATACAGTATGCATGGTATTATAGGCACATCATATGATAGTGGTGGTGATACCATAACTAGATTAGATGGTATGACTGTATATGTAGGTTCTAGTGCTAAAGCAATTAGAATAGGACAAAACGTAACTGAAGCAAAAGGTGCATATATGAGTATAAATGCATATAGGCTTTCAATTAATACCAACAATATGTCTACAAATAGACCTACATTAAATGGTGAGGGAATAGCAACTCTAGCAGATATACCAAGTTATTATACTAATCCATTCTTAGGCGTATCTCAAAGTGATATTTATACTGGAATGCAATTTACTAAAGATGGAGAAAATTGGGCAGCAACAGTAACCTTATCTGATATAACAAGAGTAAATTTACAAGCATTGAACCCTATTTATGGAAATGGAATTACTGCTTCATATTCATTAGAAGATTTAGGATTAAATGTAGGACTAGATCAAGCATATTTAAATAACGCTATATCAAGCGCTATGTCAAACTATTTACCTTTAAGTGCTTCTTCTACTCAAACAGTTACAATCGGATCATTAAGTTATAAATTTGCTGGACCAAACATGAGGGATAATAATACAGTAGCATTGATAGGAGACTTACCTAATCTATCAGATTATGTAACAACTTCTACATTAAGTTCAACATTAAGTAATTATGCTCAAGTATCAACACTAGCAAGTGTTGCAACAACTGGAAACTATAATGACTTAACAAGCAAGCCTACAATTCCTTCTGTTTCTGCAAACCCTTCTACTACTACTCAAACATTAAATAGTTTAGAGATTAATGGTGTAGGTTATAGTATTCAAGGTGGTGGAGGTAGTGGAGATATAGATATTGATACTACTAACTTGAAAGCAACTATTTCAGACGGAACAAATGATGTAGAGTTGCCTATTAAACAAAAGACAGTTAAAGGAACAAATAAATGGGAAGTATTATTAAATATAGATGCACCTACTGGAACAACATTTGTTGATGCAAATGGTGATCCAACAACATTAACTGTAAAGACAATTGCATATAGTGGTGGTGAACCTATATTAGGAACTAATGCTAAGTATTTCTGGCCAACAGAGCCTACATATATAACTGATGGAACAAATACTGCATTAGTATGTGGAGGCACATGCCAGAATGGAGAAGAAATTAATTTGTGGTATGACATAAGTGGTGTATCAGTTAATGGAAAAACAAATACTGCATATGCAACATCTACTCTTACACCTACAATTACTAAAATAGGAATTGTCGAACTTGAAAGTACAAGTAGAGTAGCATATAATAGTTTTAGATTTAGAAATAACGGTAGTGCAGTTGCCAATTCAAGATTAGAACTTGTATTCATTAATAAAAATAACAGTTCTTCAACATATATACCATCTACTCAAGACTTAAATGAAGTATATATAGGTATTATCACAAAAGATGGCTTAACAACTACTGAAGCAACTATAAGTAGCATAACAGGAAGTTCTAGTAGTACTACTATAACACTTAGTGATGGTAGCGAATGGAGATACCAAGGTGGTGCTACTATGACATCTGCTGGTGCATTTCCACAACCTATTCCAAACGAATATGAGTTAAAGACAGAAGAATGGACATTTACATTATCTGATAACACAACTGTTACAAAGAAGGTAGTGATCTTATGATAATGAAAGACATAAGTAAGATAGAAATACCAGAAGGAGAGGTAAGTAAAATTACCTCTTCTGAAGGGACATTATGGGAAGGATATATATATGGAACATATACATTAAGCCTAACAAGGAGTGCCAACACATATATAACAGTTCCATCAGAATCTAATATAAAGTCCCAAATTGCCTCATCTATAGGGGTTTCTAGTGATGTCATAGATATTCTATCAAGGAAGTATAAACTAACAGTTTATAGGGCAAGTTCTACAACTAATTATCGAAATATCTTGTTCAATAAAGGAACAACAAGAGATGAGACCAATAATAAGATGTATATGGGTTATATAAACGGAACTGGAAAGCATGAATATACCTTCACATTCAATGATAGTAATGTTACAGAGATAAGAGGATATCAAGGAATGGAAACAGGATACTCCAATATAACAACAAACTTCAGTACAACCTATAACTACTTCAGAAGTGGTTATGGACCA
>Ga0247608_10004723_pt1 | contig 15059 bp, 13 predicted proteins | sample 176DNAGHGlowgp2_FD_193490 | JGI IMG/M metagenome (GOLD analysis project Ga0247608, IMG submission 193490) | Sheep rumen microbial communities from Palmerston North, Manawatu-Wanganui, New Zealand - 1766 DNA GHGlow gp2 | ecosystem: Host-associated > Mammals > Digestive system > Stomach > Rumen ...
GAAAGAGCTGGAAAAATCATTAATATTGCCGGTGCAGAAGTTGAGAAAGCCGCTTTCAAATCGGTTGACAACGAGAATATCTACGTCAATATTCCCGACGAGTCTGTTCCTGGAAAGATCCGCCTCGTAGCAGGTAGTGACACGATTGTCTCAGAAGGCACGCTCTCTTTCCTGGAGCCTATTACAGTAACATCAATTTCACCTACTACCGGGCTGAACGCAGGTGACGAAATATCTATTAAAGGCGACTATGTCTATAATATTGCAGAAGTGATATTCCCCTCAGGTGTATCTGGCGCGCCAGTCCTGGCTGAGGACTTCACTTATGTGTCACGTCATGAAATACGTGTTATTGTTCCTCTGGCAGCCGAGTCAGGAACTCTGTCATTCAATGATGGCGCTGACTGGGAAGAAGAATTCAAAACACCATTGGAAGTGATCACGGCTTCTGTAAGTAGCATTACAGAGAAAACCGACTTTGGACAGCAAATTCAGATTGTTGGTGTCAACCTGCACACAGTTGAGAGCGTTATCTTCCCAGGCGGTGTGACAGCCGACTTTACCGTTTCTGACGATCATACCACGATAACGGCTACCGTTCCTGCAGAGACCAAGTCCGGGGCAGTTTCGCTGTTACTCTATTCTGGCGATGCCATCACGACAAATGAAATCAGCGTGCCTACGATTGCCATCACCGGTGTCTCAAAGGAAAAAGATGTCAAGGTCGGTGATGTGATTGTGATTACCGGCGAGAATTTCGACCGCATCGAAACAGTCACCCTTCCTGGCTATGGTATCTTGGCCGACGATGAATACACCATCTCTGGCAACACGCTGACATTCACCGTTCCTGAGGGCATGTCAGACGGTAACCTCGAACTCTACCAGAACAGTTTGATTACAGTCACCCAGAAGTTCATGATGTACAGTGAGGCTCCTGAAACAGTTATATGGGCTGGCAATTTCGAGATTGGAAGTTGGAATGCAGGTATGCAAGAACTTGCATGGGGTGGTTATGACTGGTCTACTGTTAAACCTGGTCAGGTGCTAACCGTCTATCTCAAACCAAACTGGGTAGAAGGTTGGTCGCAGATCCGCGTCGGTAACGGTTCATGGGCCGCACTACCTGGCACACTCGACGTGAACCCATTGGCAGAAGATGACACTAAGTTCACAGTGACGCTCACACAGGCCATGATCGATGAGATGGTAGCCAATGGTGGTCTCGTCATCTGCGGTGCATGGTTTACCATCACCAAGATCACCCTCTCGGTTCTTGAGGATGTCATCTGGAGCGGCAATTTTGCCTTAGGAAGCTGGGCTGCCGGCATGCAGGAGCTTGCTTGGGGCGGCTACGACTGGAATCAGGTATCTGCGGGCACAACCCTGAAGCTCTATTACGAGGTTGACCCGTCGGTTGGTTATATCAACATCCGCTTTGGAAATGGCAGTTGGGCTGCTCTGCCCTCTACGCAGAGTTGGGGTCAGGACGGCAACGCTTCGCCCGATCCTTCTGAGACCAGCATCAAGACTGTTCTCACAGATGCCGACATGGAGCAGTTACGCACTGCTGGTGGTCTGGTAATTTGTGGCGCAGGTATATTTGTCAAAAAGATAGTACTTCTATAAAAACAATTTCAACAAAGGGGCGCAAGACCAATTGCGTCCCTTTGTCTATTAATAACATAATCAATGAAAAAAGCCTTATTAATAATGATGGTTCTCTTAGGCTTCATAACAGCCTATGCCGAGGACTATTCCTATCTGACAATCGTCGAACAGAACGGAACGAAGACATCAATGACGGCTGTAGGACTGAGCCTGTCATTCAGCAACGGAAAGCTCACTGCATCCAATGCCTATACAGGAGAATCAAAAGTCATTGCCCTCAAAAGTCTTGTCTCGATGTACTTCTCAAATGCCGATGAGACCACAGAGCTCAAGAGCCTCCTGGTTGATCATTCCGAAGCAGATGCCGTCTATACACTCCAAGGTCAGAAACAGCCAACCAGCAGGCAACTGCCCAAAGGCATCTACATCATCAGGAAAGGCAAAGAAACAAGAAAAATGCAAGTCAGATGAAGAAAAGATACCTCACACTTATCTCTGCTATCGTTATGACACTCAACACGATGGCACAGACCATCACGGTAACCAAAGCAGACGGCTCTACCACTCAGCTCAATGCCTCTGCAGTCGGCACTATGACCTACTCACAAGATAATGGCACACTCAACATTGGCGGGCAGGCTTATGAGATGACCAGCATTGACATTGATGCAGAGAATGACTATATCGCCACTAACAGTGTAGCAGGCACGACAGATGCCGCAAAAAGGCTCTACCGTTATTTCCGAAACAACTATGGCAAGAAAATCATCTCAAGTGTGATGGCCAATGTAAACTGGAACAACACTTGTGCTGACAACATCAAGAAGACCATTACGGGTAAATGGCCTGCCATGAACTGCTACGACTTTATCCACATTTGCTTCTCGCCATCCAACTGGATTGACTATGGTAATATCCAACCCGTGAAAACATGGCACGATGCCGGTGGCATTGTTCAACTGATGTGGCATTTCAACGTACCTAAGAGCGAAGGGGCTACAGACGTCACCTGCTCACCTGGCGAGACCACTTTCAAGGCTTCCAATGCCTTAATCAGCGGTACCTGGGAAAACAAGTGGTTTTATGGTCAGATGGATAAGGTTGTAGAGACCATTCTCAAACTTCAGGAGGCTGGCATCGCTGCCACCTGGCGTCCTTTCCACGAAGCAGCTGGAAACGCTACAGCCAAACAGCAGGCCGGCTGGACCAAATCATGGTTCTGGTGGGGATATGACGGGGCCGAAACCTACAAGAGACTTTGGTCGACAATGTTCGACTACTTTAAGCAGAAAGGTGTCAACAACCTGATTTGGATCTGGACCACTCAGAACTACAATGGAAATGCCACCCAGTATAACCAAGACACAGATTGGTATCCTGGTAATGGCTATGTCGACATTGTAGCCCGTGATCTGTACGGCTGTACGGCAGCACAGAATGCCCAGGAGTTCAAGGAAATCCAGGCCACATACCCAAACAAGATGGTTGTGCTCGGCGAATGTGGCTGGGACAGCAGTAATAAAACGGGCAAGCCTCAGGGCGATATCGTAGAATGCTGGAATGCCGGTGCCAAGTGGGGACACTTTATGGTATGGTATGACGGCAATGCTGGTAACAAATCCGGCACGATGGTCAGTGATGCTTGGTGGTCATCGGCTATGAAGAAAGCCAATTCTGACATTGTCATTACCCGTTCACAGGTCAAATATTAAGGGAGCACATTGTGCCCCCTTTTTCTTATCTGACAATCTTCTTTCCGTCTTTGATATAGATGCCTTTCTCTGGTTCCTGGCTTATCCTGCGACCTGAGAGATCGTAGATTCCACCGTTCATCGGCACATCCTGCCCGACCTCGTTAATACTCGTTGGAGAAGAAATGGTGACATCCCTCATGGTGCATCCCCAGAAGACACAAGGATCGCTGGGTATCTTTTCACCACTCTTCTTCACCAGCCAGACATTCTTGACTCTGGCACTGCCAGTGGCCTTATTACACTGCAGGGTAATTCGCGTAATAGTACCCAGATTAGCACTCAGGGGAACCGTCGTCGTGGCATCTGTGATGCCTTTAGTAGATTCTGACGAACCGTAGATCTTGACAGAAAATGCCCCCGACGCAGGTGCGCTCTCAAGTTCTAATACAAGTCGGATATAGTCGTTTACCGTAAAACTGCCTTGTGCCAGAGTGAATTCTGACCATGGCTGTTTGAAATCAACGGTACAGGAAATACAACTATTGGCATAACTATTGCGTTCCGGCAGCATTGGATTAAAACTGCTGCCATGATAGGCCTGAAGCAGACACTTGGCAAGATCAGGCTGACTGAAAGCAGGAAACAGACGCGCAGCACCGTCGGTAAGTCCCATCCAATAGAACGTACCGATATCATTGGCTTTGCATTTCTGCACAAAATACTCACAGAACTGGAACATCAGTTCACGACGCGCATCATAATCCGTCACATTAGCATCGACATTACTAGTACCCCACTCACCGAAGATGACAGGTGCGCCCTTGGATACGAGATTGGTCTTCAGCAGACTGATCATGCCGTCCACCTCTTTCTTGATGTCCGCTATACTACGGTCACCAGTGATGGTATTGCCGTTTTTCTTCACAATATCAGGATAGGCATGTATCTCGAAGGCAATATGGTTTGATTCGCCTTCGGGTTTCTTGAGGGTTGTCAGGGGATCTTTCAGATGTGTGTTCCACGTACCATAGCCGTTCGATGCACAATAGGTGTTGACAATCAGGTTGCGCTGGGCATTGTTGCCACCAGTGCCTCTTACTGTCTTCACGAAACTCTGGGCGTAACTGTTGATGGCGTTGTAGGCCGATGTGGCATCAGAGGCATTATACCCTCCGGAGGCATTCATCGACGCAAAGCACCAGGAGCTGTATTTATCGAGCATCTCATTATAGCTCTCGAAGAGCAACAGCTGACTATAGTCCTTGAACTCCTCGGCAATCTGTCGCCAGAGATTCTCGTAGCGTTCCTTGTTCTGCGCATAGTTGGCCTCATCGGCCTTGATCCATGACTTGAACTTTTCACTGTCAGCACCCGTATCGTGATGCACGTTGATGATACAATACAAGCCCTGATTGATCACATAGTCGACCACCTCATGCACACGTGCCATCCAGGCTGCATCCACCTTGCCGTCCTTATCCATGTGATTATACCAGGTGACGGGCACGCGGATGGCACCGAAACCGGCATCTTTCATCATCTTCAGCAACTCAGCCTTTGCAGGATACTGTCCCCAGCAACTCTCAGAATCGAGTCCCTGCTGTCCCCAGTAAGCGGGATTTGTCACGTCTGTCACCGACTGGTTGTTGGCTTCAAGCGTATTGCCCATGTTCCAACCCAGTCCCATATGCTTCACAGCTTCTGCTGCGGTTTCAAAATCAACTGCCCCTGCATGGAACGTTCCCGTCAGAAGCAAGCCTAACATCATCACAAATTGTTTCATAAACTCCAAAGATTATAATTGACATCATAACCAGCCAACAGGAACCAGTTGGCCAGCTGTTGTTCGTAGCTACGCAATAGGTAGAGAGGTGCCTCGACTGTTTTCTCCAGCGTCGTCCCCGGTGCATATTCACGCGCACCGATACCTGTCTTCAGATAGAGGTAAGCCAATAACAGGTCGGCCTGCGTAATGCCAGCGTCATCGCACATCTCTTCGAGATCCTGAGAGGTCAGGTCTACCTTCGACAGCACCTCGTTGATATTAGGTATCAGGTCGAAGACGTTCGCCCTACGTCTGGCAAGCTCGCCTTCATTAACCAACTTCTTCAGGTCGATGCCCCAGCCTTCAAGTGTCTTGATGACCTTCATGATGTTCATATCGCCCACCACTTCGTGGAAGTAGCGGTTCTGCTCACCCTCATAGTAGAGCACAGGCCAGAATTGGATGGCGGCAACGGTCTGAATCAGCCACACGACAGCCGAGAGGGTGTGATTGAGCTTGAACACCAATGTATTGGTCTGCAGGTTGGTCTTGCCGGGCACGAAACTCGGCGTGAAGCCTTTCTCCCTCATCCAAGGAATGATGGCACGCACACATTGTATGGGCACGTAGTTGTCGTGGCGGCTATGCTCGATAAAGTATTTCTGTGTCAAGTCGGGCTCCCAGCCATTCATGAGATTAATCTTCTCCAGTTGAGCCATCAGCGCCTTGGCCTGCGGTGTCTCAAGATCCATATAGGCAGGCTGCAACAGATTGTGCAGCGAGTCTTCCATGCTGACACCATAATCACTCAGTGTACTCTTGCTTTTAGTCTTGATAAACGTTTCAACGCCTGATGCCAAAGGCTCCTTGAACAGGTCTTTCCAGTCGATGTTCATGTGACCGTTCACTACAGTTGAGATCAGCATCATGACCACATCCTTGCAGTCTTCGCACCAGTCTTTTCCCACATATTCCCTATAGGCAACGGTATAGTCGGTAGGTCCTCCTCCAGCAAAGGTCTTGGTAAAGGTAATGCCCTTGTCCTTATACTCCATGTCGCGCAGTTTGGCCACGTAGAGGCTCTCCGAACCACCCTGCGAGAAACCGAGGTTAAAGAGATACTTACCCTGCGGCAGCTGCTCATCAGCCAGTATCTGACGAGCCGCCAACAGACCGTCGAGCGAGTTGCGGGCATTCACGTCACCGCTTTGGTAGAACATGGGATACTGACTTGACGAGCCATAGCCGATGAAATCACTCATCACAAGGATGTAGTTAGGCTTGAGGGGGTTGGCTATCAGACCATTGATCAATTCCTGATTGCCCGTCGAGGGACAGTTTTCAGGCGAGCTCAAGGTGGCACGGTTGAAGAGCATGATGCCATCGCAAGGTGTGCCGTCGATAATGTTCGATGGAATCATCATCACGCCACTGATGGTGGCGGGCTTACCATCGGCATCCTTAGAGGGATACTCGTAGATAATGCGGCGCACGGAACGGGAACTCAGCGAGAAGCCTTCCACACGGGTCTTGATGACGGTATCGCGATCATAGATAATCTTATAGCCTACGTCCTCCGCTGCACTGGTAAGTACTGAGGCCAGGAGTGCCAGAAGTATCATATTTATCTTCTTCATTGTCATATCTCCTTTCATCATTATTATTTCATTACCCGCTTGTTGGCTTTTTCGCCCCGCTGCTCAATATAGATACCGTTCTTGGGCTGGCTCACCTCCTGACCCTGGAGGTCGTAGACACGTCTTACATCATCCTTCTTACTTCTTACATCATCCATGCCTGTAGCTCTCGACACCACCTGGAACGTGGCGGCCACCGGGTAGTGGTCACCCAACGGTTTGCCCTCATACAGATAGCCGTCTTTGTCGAGTGAGAAGGCCACAGGCCTGATCTGCGTACCCATGGGGGGATTGATATAAAGAATCTTGTCGAGCGTCTCCTCTCCCTGTTTGTTCAGTTCCAAGAAGACATCAGCCACTGTTCCACGGCCTGACTCGTTGATGGCGTCGAAAAACGCACCTTTCACATCATCGCGGCTATAGAGGCTGTTCATGTCGCCCACAATGATGATAGGACGTGAGTCCAGATGCTGCAGCACATCATCCTTCAGCTGTGTCCACTGGGCCATACGCGCTTCCTTGTCCTTCGTATCCTTCTGTTCAGCCTCATCCTTATTGTCACCGGCATCCATGTGCATGTTATACACCACGATACGATCACCGTTTCTTAGCGTCACCTCGTAACGGCGGAAGCCCTTGGTCACCATCTCATCAAAGGCATGGCTGAACTTGCCAAAGCTCTGCTGCCAGGGCGTACGGGCAACCGGCGTCACCGTGAGGTCGTTTTTCCAACAGGCCATCAGCCCGTCGCACTCGAAGCGATGGTTCTGCAGATGCAGGTAGTCGATAGTGCGTCCCACCACATCCACGTCACCCGTCCACTCGTCCATCTTATACTCGTCCTCCAGGAAAACCGACAATACGTCGTGGTAATTAAAGTCCTCCTGAAGCATCACCAGGTCATAGCCTTTCTTCAGCAGGTATTTTCCGATTCTTGCCGTTCCACCGTTTCCCGGGCCATCAGGATTGACATTCACCACAACCAGCTTCTGGGGTAGTCCGTCCACGTTGAGCGTAGCGATTGAGAACTGCATAGCAGTCTCCTGTCCTATGGCCGTCATACTGCCGTAAAAGGACAGGATGGCAGCTATAACTAATATTGTTTTTTTCATCAGACAACTATTGATTAACAGACAATGATAATTGGTTACGGAGGGGATTGGCATACATGGTCAGGATGCGCTCACGGAGGAAGGTCTCATCCTTGTTCTCGATAGTAATCTTAGCCAACTGTCCAGAGAGGTACGCCTCGAAGTGCTGTTTGTCGGCGGAGGTGTAATGGGCACTGTTCGCCTGATTGCCGTTGAGTTCATCGAGAGCGATGTAGTTACAGGGGAAGATTTCGTAGCCGCGATGTATCTCCCGGTCCATACGCTCGGCAACGGCCTTGAAGAAATCGGCCTTAGGCAGGTCTTTCAGCTCGTCAATCCAGGTGTTAATGGGTGCTGCGGTACGATACACCACACGACCCTTATAGCCGAAGATGCCCGTCTTCATATTGTCGAGGTCGTCCTGACGGGATTTCTTGAAGGCGGGGTTATCACGTTTTTGCTGGAACTCCTGAGCCTTGAGGTAGTCGCAGGGGTCGTATTCGTAGCTAATGGTGAGGGGCACTATATTCAATTCTTTCAAATCGCCTCCCATGGCCAGCATCTTCAGCACCGCATCCTGAGTCCGGTCGTTGGAATCCTTGGCACGGCCCTCGCGCTGCGCAATCCAGATATTCTCTTTCTTCTGGGTGACGGCAAAATGGATGTACCGGCTCATGAGCTGCGAGGCAGCAAGGGTCTCACGGAGCGATAGTCCTCGGCGCACCGTGAAGGCCTTGTTCATACGGACGAGTCGCTTAATCCAGGGATAGATAAGCAGGTTGTCACCGATGCCGATCTCCACCGTCGTGGGATAACCGGCCTCAACGAGTTTCACATCAAGGAAAGCAGAGTCGAGCACGATGTCACGATGGTTGCTGACGAAGGTGTAGCGCTCGTCAAGTGGAGAGTGGACAGTGGAGAGTGGACAGTTATGATTACCTTGCACGCCATTGTTTTCTGCACTTGTCTTGTGATTATTGCCTTCTGCACTTGTCTGGTAATCGTAACTGTCCACTCTCCACTGTCCACTCTCCACTCTCAACGGTCCATCGTCAAAGGTACAGCCGTCGGTATGTTTGCGAATAATGTAGTTGACGACGGGCTTCATGAAACGCTTCTGGAAGTCGAGTGGTGTCTTGACACCTGTGAAGGCCAGACGCAACAGACCGTTGCGGACAGCCTTCGGCAACCACGGGGCAAAGCCCTTCATGATGACATTAAACTGCCGGTCGCTCAGCAAGTCCTCAAAGGCCTGCTTCATCTCCTCCGGCTCATACGGCCTTATCTCATCAAACTCATGCAAGGTAATCATAACTGTCCACTCTCCACTGTCCAATGTCAACTAATCAAACTGATTTTCAACGATGTCCGTCAGCACATCCGCCATCTTCAATCCTGCAGCGGCTACCTGCTGAGGAATAAAACTGGTAGCAGTCATGCCAGGCGTCGTATTCACCTCGAGCATCGAGATCTTACCTTCCTTAGAGATAATATAGTCGATACGGATGATACCATTGCAATGCAGGATATCGTAGATATGCGAGGTCACCTGCGACACGCGGTCGGCTATCTCCGGCGCGATACGGGCAGGGGTAATCTCCTGCACCTGACCATTATACTTAGCATCGTAGTCGAAGAACTCATTCGATGTCACCACCTCGGTAATGGGGAACACCACGGTCTTATCGCGGGTCTTATAGATACCCTGAGTAATCTCTGTGCCTTCGAGCAGCGACTCCACCATCACCTCAGGGCTCTCCATGATAGCCTTACGGATGGCAGGTGCCAACTGATCCTTACATTTCACCTTCGACACACCAAAGCTGCTGCCGTCGGCGGCCGGTTTGACAAAACAAGGCATACCGATGCGCGCCTCGATCTCGTCGTCGCTGACCACTTCCTCATAGCCCTTGCGGATGAGCAGCGAATCAGCCACGCTCACACCGTAGCCACGCAGGTACTGGTTCAGCACGAACTTATCAAAGGTCAGCGCCTCCACCAACAGACTGCTCGTAGAATAAGGCAGTCCGATCAGGTCGAAATAGCCCTGTAACTTACCGTTCTCTCCCGGTGTGCCGTGAATGGTGATATAGGCATAGTCGAACAGGCGCTTCTGACCGTTCTCCACAAACGAGAAATCGTTCAGGTCGATCCTCGCCGTTGTACCATCTGGCAGTTCCACGTGCCAGTCCATTCCCTTCATGTCAACAATATAGACATGATAACGCTCCTTGTCGAAGAAGGAGTAGAGACCTTGTGCCGAGCGCAAGGATACATCGTGTTCTGATGAGTCGCCACCACAAACGATGGCAATGGTTCTCTTCATATTATTCTGTTTTAAATTTAATATAGTTTCTCCATTTATCTATTACAGCAGCCATATCCTCGGGCCATTCCGAGGTAAAGTCCATCTGCTGCCCTGTCGTGGGATGCACGAAACCCAGCGTCCTGGCATGCAACACCTGTCGCGGACAGAGCTTGAAACAGTTCTGGATATAGGCCTTGTAGCTGGCCGTGCGCTCTCCGCGCCGGATCTCACACCCGCCATAGCGTTCATCGCAGAAAAGCGGATGTCCGATGTGCTTCATGTGGGCACGGATCTGATGCGTACGCCCAGTCTCGAGCACACACTCCACCAGCGTCACATAGCCATAGCGCTCCATCACCTTGTAATGAGTGACAGCGGGCTTACCGATTTCCGAGTCGGGGGGGAAGACCTCCATCCGCAGACGGTCTTTCGGGTCGCGCCCGATATTACCCTCTATCCTACCCTCGTCTTCCACGAAGTTTCCCCACACCAAGGCATTGTAGCTGCGATGGGTGGTCTTGTTAAAGAACTGTTTACCGAGTGAAGTCTTGGCATCGGGGGTCTTGGCGATGACCAGCAGACCGCTGGTATCCTTGTCAATGCGATGTACGAGTCCCACCTCAGGATCATTGGGATCGTAGCTCTCCAGATCCTTCAGGTGCCAGGCGATGGCATTGACGAGTGTACCGTTGAAGTTGCCGCATCCCGGATGCACCACCATCCCTGCCGGCTTATTGATCACCATCAGCTGGTCGTCCTCATAGACCACTTCCAGAGGGATTTCCTCGGGTTCGATGGTGGTATCATAATGCGGACGGTCGAGCATCAGGGTGATGACATCGCCCGCACGTACCTTATAATTACTTTTAACAGGATTTCCGTTGACATGGATAAATCCGGCATCAGCGGCTTTCTGGATTCGGTTACGACTGGAATGGGGCTGGTGTTCTGCCAGGAACTTGTCGATACGTACCGGCACCTGACCTTTATCCACCTCTATACGGAAGTGCTCATACAACGTCTCCCCGTCGCCCGATGACTCACCGGCGTCGAGCAGTTCGTCGTCGTCAAGTTCGATGTCGTCCATTACCTCACTCACTGTCCCGTTACCTCCTTAATTTCCTCAAAATCGTCTTTATCCTCATCATAAGTACCGGTCACCTCAGCGTCTTCCTCACCCATACGGTATTCTGGTTCAATATAGTCAATATCCATTTCGTCAGAGTCGTACTCACCACTGCCAATCATCAAGGTCAGTGGCGTCTCGATGGAAATCATATCACCGGCAGACACCCTACGGCCACGGGAAAGGATGCCGTAGACCCAGTCCTTTTCGCCCGGAACCAACTTTGGCGGGAGCATCTTGAAGCCCATGGCGGCCAGTTTGGCCTCCGCCTCACGGAAACTGCTATTGTCCACCAGGTCGGGAATAGCGAAAGAAGGTGACGACGGAGAATTGACCGTCACGTAAATGGTATGCCCCGACTTCACCAGAGTGCCTGGACCAGGATTCTGTGCCAACACACAATTGGCGGGCAGTTTCTTGTTATAGCCAGAATCGGCCACCAGAATATTCAGGCCGTCCTCCAGAATCAACGTGCGGGCATTGGTAAACGACATGCCTTCTATCTTGGGCACCTTGATACCCTCGCCATGATGTGTATACCACTCCAGGCCGTACTTGACACCCAAGCACAAAGCCACAATCACAAGTGCCATCGCCAGAAGATTAAGCAGGAGATAGCCGTTGAGAAACTTTCCAAAGAAATCCTTTGTCTTCATGGCTGCAAAGGTACGAATAAGCGAGCAAAAAACAAAATAAAATGCATTTTATTTTTATTTTCGAGCGAAAGTAGCTTCGGCGAAGCCAAAGGTACGAATAAGCGAGCAAAAAACGAAATAAGTTACTATAAAAAAATAAAAAGAAGCAAAGAAAATCTCTACTTCTTTCTATTTTAGCTGATTTTTCTACGAAAAAGGGAAATTACTTTCCGTGGTTCTCGTCAGAAACAGTTAACTTCTTACGACCTTTGGCGCGACGTGCAGCCAAAACGCGGCGACCGTTCTTGGTGGCCATTCTCTCACGGAAGCCGTGCTTGTTCACGCGACGGCGATTGTGCGGCTGAAATGTTCTCTTCATTGCTTTTTTACTATTTATTTGTTACTTTTTCAACAATTTGGGGTGCAAAAGTACTCATTTCTTTTGAATTACGCAAATTTTTTGGGAAAAATTCATAATTCATAATCCATAATTCATAATTATTTCGTAACTTTGCACCCGAAAAAGATATAAAAGTAATATTTTTAGGTATATGATTAATTCACAAGACATTAAAAAAGGCACCGCCATTCGCATGGACGGTAGCATTTGGGTTTGCATCGATTTCCAGCATCGCAAACCAGGTAAGGGTAACACAATTATGATCATCAAGGTCAAGAACGTTTCTGACGGTCGCGTGCTGGAGCGCCGTTTCAACATCGGTGAGAAGCTCGAGGATGTAGTTATCGAGCGTCGCCCCTATCAGTATCTCTATGAGGACCAGAGCGGTCGTATCTTTATGAACCAGGAGACCTTCGAGCAGATTCCCATCGACAACGAGCTCGTGATCGGTCATGAATATATGAAGGAGAGTGATATCGTGGAAGTCGTTTCCGACACCACCGACGGTACCATCCTCTATGCTGAAATGCCTGTTAAGACCAACCTCCGTGTTGTTCACTCAGAGCCCGGCATCAAGGGTGACACTGCCACCAACACACTGAAGCCCGCTACTCTGGAGACTGGCGTTGAGGTGCGCGTACCCCTCTTCATCAACGAGGGTGACCTGATTCAGGTTGACACCCGCGACGGCAGCTATCTGAACCGCGTGAAAGAATAAAACAATCAAGAGTGAAGATATTAAATTAAGAGTGAAGAACTAAGAATTAAGAGTTATGATTACCAGACGAGCCATGATTTGAGCAATGATGCGAGATCTGCTTCAACTGCAGATTCAATGCAAAGCAGAATGACATGCAAGGTAATCATAACTCTTCACTCTTAAATCTTAATTCTTAAATTTATAGAACTATGAAATACTCCATCATCGTTCCCGTATTTAATCGTCCTGATGAGGTCGATGAATTACTTGAAAGTCTTTGCCAGCAAACGGTGACGGACTTTGAGGTATTGATCGTCGAAGATGGTTCGCAGCGCGACTGCAAAGCTGTGGTCGACAAATACGCCGACAGGCTCGATGTAAAGTATTTCATGAAGCCCAACAGCGGCCCTGGCCAGAGCCGTAACTACGGCGCCGAACGCGCCAACGGCGAATGGCTCATCATTCTCGACTCCGACGTCGTCCTGCCGGAAGGATATCTTGGTGCAGTAGACAAACGAGTGGACAGTGTCCACTATCCACTATCACAAGCCGCCTTCGGCGGCCCCGACGCCTCCCACCCTTCCTTCACTCCCGTCCAAAAGGCCATCTCCTACTCGATGACCTCTTTCTTTACCACAGGCGGTATCCGAGGCGGTAAGGCCAAGCTCGACAAGTTCTACCCCCGTTCGTTCAACATGGGTATCCGGCGTGATGTCTATCTGAAGTTGGGCGGCTTCTCGAAGATGCGCTTCGGCGAGGATATCGATTTCTCCTACCGTATCGTCGAGGCCGGCTACAAGCCCCAGCTCTTCCCCGATGCCTGGGTGTGGCACAAGCGCCGTACCGACTTCCGTAAGTTCTTCCGTCAGGTCTACAACAGCGGCATCGCCCGCATCAACCTCATGAAGCGCCACCCTGGCACCCTGAAGCTCGTCCACCTCCTGCCCACCGTCTTTACCCTTGGTGTCATCGGCTGCCTGCTGCTAATGGTCTTAGGGGCCGGGCTCTACCTGGAAGGCGAATGGCTCGATGCCAACGGCCTTCGCCCAACCGACAACATGCACCAAGGCGTAGGCTTTGTATTCTGTGTCTTAGGACTATTACCTTTATTCTTCTATTCACTCCTCATCTTCATCGACTCCAGCATCCGCAACCGCAGTCTGTGGGTAGGCCTGCTCTCCATCCCGGCGGCCTTCGTCCAACTGACGGGCTACGGCCTCGGGTTCATCGAATCGTGGTGGAAACGATGTATACTGAAGAAAGACGAATTCCAGGCGTTCGAGAAAAACTTTTACAGTTGACAGTGGACAGTGGAAAGTGGACAGTTATGATTACTTTTGAACCTCAAAATGCTATGATCAATTCTAAATATCAAATATACTATGATGGAACGTAAAGAAAGCCCCTTACAAATCAAAAGTGAAGCTTTTGCAAAAAGGATTATCAAGTTATATCTTTATCTGACTAAGACAAAACACGAGCATATCATGTCTAAACAGTTATTTCGGAGTGGGACAAGCATTGGAGCTAACATTGCGGAGAGCAGGACTGCACAAAGTCCTGCTGATTTCATCAACAAACTAAGCATAGCACTAAAAGAATCCGATGAAACAGAATATTGGCTAAAAGGGCTCTACAATGGAGGCTTTCTCAACGACACTGAATTTAATTCTATTCATGACGACAATATAGAATTATCAAAAATGCTCACCAGTTCAATTAAAACTATTAAAAATAAAACAGGAAAACTATGAATGACCACAAGACTGATTATGACAGCAAAGACAGCAAGGCTACTTTTGACAGCAAAAGTAATCATCGCTCCAGCTCTGCTGGCTTGCTACCATCGGGACGCAAGAACTGTCCACTTTCCACTGTCCACTATCCACTCTCCCCTCTTAATTCTAAACTAAGCATCCCCCGTTGGGCGAAAGAAGACCGTCCGCGTGAGAAAATGGCAGAACTCGGTACTGAGGCACTGAGCAACGCCGAGTTGTTGGCCATCCTGATCGGCTCCGGCTCTACCGAGGAGAGTGCCGTCGACCTGATGAAAAAGGTGCTCGCCGACTGCAACAACAACCTGAATTCTCTT
>Ga0247608_10004724_pt1 | contig 15059 bp, 25 predicted proteins | sample 176DNAGHGlowgp2_FD_193490 | JGI IMG/M metagenome (GOLD analysis project Ga0247608, IMG submission 193490) | Sheep rumen microbial communities from Palmerston North, Manawatu-Wanganui, New Zealand - 1766 DNA GHGlow gp2 | ecosystem: Host-associated > Mammals > Digestive system > Stomach > Rumen ...
TTCAAAAATACTGAAGTGCGAATAACTGCCAGTTAATACGCTTGTTCAGATAGATTTCTACAATTCCGTTTTTGATATGGGCACCGGTAAAAAGGACTTCAATACCGCTGTCTGTAATCTGTTTCTGGTCTTTTTTATCGCGGACTACACCTTCAATCTTGATAGAGGTTAAAGGATGCTGTGCCTGATTAAAAGCCTGACGTGCAGTTCTGATTGTCTTGTAACAGCCAAGAGTAACAAAATCTTCCAGAGGGAACTTGATGCTGATATCATTTTCAAGGTTCTCTGTTACATTTTCCTTACTCAGTTGAACCAGAGTGTAAGTCAGAATCTTTTTAAGAGGCTTGTTTGCCTTTGTAAAAAGGTCAATGTTATCCAGATGAATTGTTGTTTCTGTATTGTCAGTTGAGTATTTAACCCGCTGGCTTAAGTTTTTCTGAGTTCCTTCAGGCGGATCAAAAAAATCAATCTGAGTTGAATGACTGTTATGTTCCAGACGCTTACCAAAAGTTTCAAGATCTCCAACATGGCTTACAACACTGATAACAGTATTTGAGGCCGGGCTGTTTGGAAAGCTGAACCATTTTGAGGTGTCTTCACTTTTTTTGATACTACCCTTTTTAGTTTCTGCAGGTAAATTAGTTTTATTCTCGTCCATTGGTCTTATGCTCCTAGTAAAGACCTATATCAGAGAAATGTACAAGTCCTTTTTTCTCCTGCTGTTCAAGATATTTGATTGCAATCTTGATGCCTTTTGAAAGTGAAACGCCGTGTTTCATAAAATATGCTTTCAAAGCTTCGCGTTCCTTTTCAGTTGTGCGGACAACAATCTGAGTTGCCTTTATTGTGCGGGAAACAGGAGCTTCGTCTTCAATGTCTATTTCTGTTGTATCAAATTCTGAATCAAGATTTGACGTAGGATCTATTTCTGTAACATCTTCTGCCTGAACTTCAATTTTTACAGGCTGGGCCACTGCAGGGGAAGCTGTTGTTGTCGTTGCTGCAGCATTTCCTCCGATAGGCTTATTAAAACTGTTTAAGAAGTCCATGTCCAAATTATTTTTTGCCGGTTGTACTTTCTGCATATTCTACCTCCCCTACCCTATTTGAGTGCTTCTGCAATTTCTGAAAGAGCTTCCAGTGTATCTTTTTTAGTGCCTGCCATTGCCTGTACAGGAACTGAAGTTGTCTGAGCCTTTCTGAAGCCTGTATCTGTTGGAATAACGAAAATCTGGAATCCGTTTGGTTCAAGAGCCTTATACTGAGCAACCAGGTCACGACACTGTGCAATTGCGTTGTTGTTTTCGTTCAGTACAAGTTTTTTAAGATATGGTTTTCCGTTTACGCTTACTCCATAGCAGTTGTCATAGCGTTTTTTCATTGTTTCAAGGTTTGTCTTAAAAGTTTTGAGTCCGTCGTAGCTGAAGCGGTCAAGTTTAAGAACATTGATTACTTCGTCGCTAGCGATAAAGCAGCTTTCTTCGAGAGCACCGAATGCAGGTGATGTATCGATTACGCAGTAGTCAAATGCTGCTGAAAGTTCGTTCTTAAGCTGAGCCAGTTTGAACTGCTCTTTCTGAGCGATTGTTTCCTGATAGGTTCTGAGCCCGCCGTCGATTCCGGCAGTAGGAATAATAAACAGATTTTCAACTTGTGTAGGCTGAATTACGTCTTTGATTGTGCATTTGTCTGAAAGAACATCAGAGAGTTCATATTCCAGTTTTGGAAGGTTCATCCAGTCTGTAGTATTTCCCTGAGGATCGGCGTCGATTAAGATTGTTCGTCCGAGTTTTGCAAGTTCAACAGCAACTGAAACTGATACGGAAGTTTTTCCTGTGCCACCTTTCTGAATGGCAAATGTGTAAGTTTTCATTTTATTCCCACCACCTGATTTATTCTAAACTTTGTTTATACAATATAGACATTATATACCTTGTATAATCAAAATGCAAGACAAAATATACAATGTATAACAAGAAAATAAACAAAAAATATACAAAAACTATACACTAAATAAACAAGATATATACAGTGTATAAACAAAGTATATAAAAAAATAATACGCAAAATCGTCAAAAATCAGCCCTGTTACGTGTATCTGTACGCAAATATTGCAATTTAGAAGGGGTAAAATTCTGCATTTGTAACTTCTTATAATGTATAGAATTACACTAGACAAAATATACAAAGTAAATACAAACGCTATGCAAAGAATAAACAAGCAATATACAAAAACTATGCAAAATAGACATTGTAAATACATAGGAAACGGAAAACAACGGAGTAGGGGAGTTTTTCTATAAAATGTAAAATTTAAGAAATTGTGTCTGCTTTTCTTCTCTCAAAAATAATCTGTCAAAAAATGGGTGAAAATGTGATTTGTCCTTAAATTCAAAAAGTTGGCGGAAAAACTTTATATTGGGCGTAAAAACTTTTTTTTTGTATATATTTTTTTCCCCGCTCACCTTACGCTTATATCCATAAAGCAGGAAGCACAGACGCCTATCGCAAAAGAAGATTCCTCCAAAAATCAGCGTTGCTGATTCGGGTTTCCGAAAATTACATCTTAGGGCAGGCAACTGGCAGAAGTGCTTCCTGTTTTCAGGAGTTTTATTATGGTCATTACTGTTTCAAGCATCAAAGGCGGCGTAGGTAAGTCGTCTGTAGTTCTACTTCTGGCCAATAATCTAGCTTCCCGCGGGCGAAAGGTTCTGGTTATCGATACAGATCTGAACAATACCGTAACGGTTTATTACACAATGGGTATTGGTCGAATTGGGGAGATTTGTGAGCGCCAGAATGTTTCGCTTGCTTTTTCTATGGGAAAAATTGACGACAAGAACATAGTTCAGTCAAGAAAACAAAATGTATCGGTCGTTCCTTCCAGTTTAAGACTTTTGGACCAGCGCTCTATGGAAAGTGTAGAGATTAAGCGGGTTCTGCGTTCAGCAAAAGGTTTTGATGATGTCATTATTGATACTTCTCCAACTTATGACAGTATTGTAGCGGGAGCTTGGATGGCGGCTGATTTGATTTTAAGTCCGGTTCAGTTCACCGAGTACAACTTCAATATGTCTGCCTGTCTTATGTCAAAAATGCGTTCAGTTACACCCGAGCAGGCCAAAAAGACCTATTTTCTTTTTAATCACTGGAGTGAACAGTATGCAAAATATCCGTCATCAATGCAGAACCTTGTTTTTACGATGTACCGTCAGAACTTTGACAATCTTTTAAGTGTCACTCTGCCGGATACCCGTTTTGTAGACAGATATACCAACTTTGATGAAAAGTGCAATGTCAGAAGTCTTCAGCCGGGCTGTTCAAGACTTGCTAAGGGAATCAATAACCTTATCAACATGATTTATGACCAGAACACCGTTGTGGAGGTCTTCTAGTGATAAAGACTCTGAACATGATTGAAGCCGGAGCAAATGTTCCTCTTGCGGATGGGCGTAAAAAGTTCAGCCGTATGATGCTGATTGAAGATATTGAAGAACATCCGGATTTTAAGGCTCTCTACAAAATTGATGATGGAGTTCTTGAAAGGATAGTTAAGTCCATGAAAGAGTCTGGTTTTGACGAAAGTCAGCCGGTTCATATCTGGCTTACAGAAGACGGACACAAGTATCTGATAGACGGATATACAAGGTTCACTGCAAGTAAGAAGGCAGGAATTACTTCGCTTCCGGTTTATGAGCACAACTTTAAGACCTTTGATGAAACATACAAGTATGTTCTTGGTCTTCAGGTAAACAGACGGAATCTGGATGGGGATGAGCTTTTACGCAACGTTGCAATTCTTTCAAAGTGTAACTTCGTAAAGAACTCAAGCGGCTATAAGGCAGAAGTGATTGCAAAAAGTCTTGGAGTTTCAAGAAGAACTGCAGAAAGGGCTTTGAGTCTTGAAAAGAATGCAGATGAAACTTTAAGAAAGCAGATTGAAAACAATGAGATAACTTTGAATCAGGCTTATGAAAAGCTCCATGATGAAAAGTCAAAAGGGGAGAGAATAAGGATTCGGCTTTCAAATGCTGTTTCCAAGATTGCCTGGTATGTAATGGCAGAAATGAGCGATGGATTTACAGCTCAAATGCTTTTAGAAGATGAAGATTTCAAAGACGCTCTGGAAAATCCGGAAGCCTTTGAAATACCGGAAAATGACATTCAGTTTCTGATTGGGCTTGGTCTTAAGGAAACTGATTTAAGAGGCAACAATAAAAAGTGCCCAAAGAAGGGTAGGGGGATAAAAAATGATAGCAAAGAGTGAGTATTCGGAAGTGATTTCGAACGTAGTTCTGCTTTTTGAAAAGCAGGTTTCGGGCATGACCAGAGCGGAGATTGTCGACTTTCTTGAAGTTTTGAACACCAGCGTAGATAAAAATCTTCCAGTCATCATTTTTGGAAAGAAAGGTCAGCTTCTCTTTAAGGACGTAACAACCAATACTACAAGACTTATCGACAAAGAGTCTGTGAATGAAGTCCAGGAACTCCTTTCCTTAAGGAAGGCATCATGACAGTGCTGCATGGACAGTCCGTTTTTGAGAAAGGGGATGAACTCTTTGTCCGCTTTCCTGAAAAACCTGAAGAGACTGTAAAGGTGGTTGCAGTTCCAATGGTAAAGGACAGTGATGTCTGTTACGGGTGTATCTTTAACAAGATTTGCAGAAAATACCCCGGTAACAGCCCTTTTGCCTGGCACTGCTATACAACAATATTCAAAAAAGCTGAGGAACAATAAGGAATGTTCCAGGGCATCTTAAGTGAACTGTTACCTGTCTTAAGAAAAGTTGAGCGGATAATGAGTCAGAAAGCAGGGTGGGGAATCTGGTTTATAAAATCACATTACACCTGGCTTAGTTTTCTGCTTCTTCTGATGGCGGGTGGTATTTTGATTTTTACTGTCAGCTGGCTATGCCGGTATGATAGGTTTGATTGGTGGAGGTGGAAAAGAAGGGCTGTCTTTAGGTTTATTCGATATGCACTCACGTTGTGTGCGGCTAAAATTTTGATCTTGATTATGTGAGGAATAATTTGAATAGAGTAACAATGCATGGAAGACTTGCAGATGATGCAAAGAGTTTTCTTGTAAATACTGGCGAAAAGGAAATGCCAATGCTTTCCTTCAGCCTTCTGGATTACGGTACTCCACATCAGAAAAATGATCCTCTGATTATAGAGGTTCATTTTATGAAAGATATCGGAGAAAAGCTTCTTCCTGATTTAGTAAAGGGAAAAGAAGTTGTCGTAGATGGTTTTCTTACCCGCAAGGATTATGTAACCCGCAGCGGTATTGAAAAGTCAAAGCTTTATATTTCAGCATCAATTGTGGAGTTCACAGGAAGCTCTTGTAATGCTGAGGGAGGAATGTAATGGGCGTAAGAGTAGTGATTGAGGTGAGCAAAGAAGATGTTGAAATGCTTTCACAGACAATGGATTACACAGATGATGAAGATCTTAAGGACTTCATTGAACGTTTTCTGCGGAACACTGATGTATCATCTGATATTGCGATTCATACTGCTAAAGAGATTTGCAAAGTTAATCCTTTCAGCATGGCTTAAAGCCGGGCGAGGTGCTTATGAAAAGCTTTAAGCGGTATCAGTACAGAGGAGTGCCAACAGAAGAAGGCTTACCTGCAAACGGAGATTATATCTTTCCTGATGTGACAATTCGCTTCAAAGACGGATATTTGAGTGATTCAGTTGATGAAGAAGGAAATGTTCTTCCTGCAATAGAAACTCATGACGGAAGCCATATTGAACACTGGAAAAACGGAGTACTTCATTGCGAGAAATCTCCTGCAATTATTGATACCCGCGACAACTACGAAGAATGGTATCAGGAAGGAAAACCTGTACCGCCGGGAGGAAACAATGGAAAACTTGCTGACAGCGAAACAGTATGAAGAGCTTACTAAAAAGCTTGAAGCAAATGAACTGTACCAGAAATCTAAATCAATTCATAAAGTCTTGCAGTTCAGAAGATTTTTTGACAGTGAAAAAGGAAAAGCCCTAACAGGGCAGATTGTCCGCAAGGAAGACGGCTATTTGCTTGAAGGGGATGAAGGTTTTGATGAAAAGAATGCAAAATTTGTAATTTATAACTTTGCGGATGGATTTTTACATTCAGAAAATGACCAGCCAGCCGTTCAGTATCCGGGACACTGGGAAATCTGGGTACATGGCCTTTTGAAGAAGGTTGTAGCAGACGGTGGAGACACAGAAGAATACTGGGAAAACGGAGTTCCTGTCCGTATTGAAACAAATCTGGCAGAGCGCCGCAGAAGGGAGGCTGAAAATGGAAAGTGAAGCAGAAATTAACGAGAATGAAGAAACTCAGGAAACTGTGGAAGAAACAAGCCCTGCTTCTGAAGCCTTAAAAATGCAGACCTTTACAAGGCTTCCCGGTGGTGTTGACGAATCAGATTCAGAAAAGATGACCCGAATAATATCCCTTTTGGATCAGGTATGTTCTAAACTTGGCGATGAAGATGATAACCGTGCTTCATATGACACGATGATGCAGAGCTTTAATTCACTAAAAGCTAAAACAGAAAACATGATTCATAAACTGGATAATGAAGTTGACTACACCCGCAGCCTTGAAGAAAAACTCAAGCGCAAGAATGTAGAACTTGATAACATCCAGCTCAGAAAAGCACTTCTTGAAGAACAGGGACGAATGACTCTGGCACTTGAAGACTTTCAGAAAAAGATGGACGAAACTCTTAATTCCATCACGAATTCCTTTACTTCGATGGACAAGAATATTTCTGATAATTGTACTCTGTTACAGCAGAAAGCCGATGCCATTAAAGATTTGAAAGACCAGATTGATGACATCATCGTGGACTATAACAAGAGTCTATACAAAGGTGCAAACGACCAGTACACCCTCTTAAAAAATGACTGTAAGGAAGTTCTGACCGATTGCAACAATAGGGTAGGGGAGATAAAAGACAGTGTTCTTTCCTTCCTCAAAACCTGCAACGAACAGAATCTGGAACTGATAAAGAAAATCCCGGAACAAAAGCGAAAGTTCAGCTGGCTGGATGTAGTGGTCTATGCCATGTGCGGAGTTTGCATTATCGGGATGGTGGTGCAGATGGTGGGGTAGAATGAAATGATATAATTAAAGATGATTCGGCTTGTATTTGGTGTGAGACCATATACTAAGCTCCAAATAGTAGCGTTTAGCTATGAAAAATCTTTCAGAACTGGGTTCCAGACCTCTGAAAGTCACTTCCAGTACATCTCTGAATGGCCTGGCGTGGAATAAATCTACAATCCTACTCAAGTGCATTTATGTACTTGAGTAGGATTTGCATTACTTCGGTAAAGTGCCCGTCCGTTTTGTCTTATAATATGACGCATATAATTTTGCAGCTTCTTGTAAGTCTTCATAATCTTTCAGACTTTCACCACAACAGTATTTATGGAAGAGTCGGGCAGATAACGGTCCATTACGGAAGATTTTCTTGGCATTTAGGAATGTGTAATATTTTGCTAAAGCCATTTCTGTATGTAAACATACAAAAGAGACTTCTGGAGCCTTCATCCAGTTAGAGTCATATCTCAAACCTACCAAGCGGTGAATACTGTATTCATCTGAGATTAGAAAATCTGAAGCTTTTATCTTTTCATAGATATTTTTACACATCATAGATAATCACTTAAAAGTTTTTGAATTAAGTCTATATCATTCCAATCAATGAGAGTATGTGTTAGCTCCTGAAAACCAATTAGAGTATTAAAGGCAGAACGCTGGTTTCCAGAAGCAATTTTGCGCTCAATGAAAAGGATTACCTCTTTCGACAGCAGTTCTTTCCACTCTTTGGGAACATCTTTATTGATCATAAGCCAACGGTCCAAATGACAAGTCCCCATCCGCACATTGAAGAATTACAGTACCACCAAAGAAATCGAATCCAGAATTACGGATAACTTCAAACCAATCGTCTATAGTTCCTGAATATTTCACAAAATTAGTACGAATACCCCAAAAGGCCTTAGCTCCGACCTTGGTTAGCGAACGTGGAAGCTCGAGTTCTTCAAGAGGGCAGCCAAAAAAACACTCCTCACCAATTACTCTCACCCCTTCACCGACAATTAGGCGAGTTAGTTTTTTACATTTAAAGACTTCGGATTCAATAGCTGTAATCTCATATCCTGTCAGATTTACTTCTTCTGCCTCGCGGTTATCAACAGCGATTAGCTCCTTTTTCTTATTTATCTGCATAGTAAGAGCTGTGCCAAATAATTCAAAATTATTCATTACTTATCCTCCAAAAAAAAGCGGTAAGTTTTCCCATGCTGATCTTCATAAGTAAATCCAGAGACATACCTATTCAACACATCTCTGATAAAATCTGAAGTAGGTGCTTTTTCAAGAACATTGGCAAGAAGGTTGTTAGAAATAGCCTTCCGGAATAACTGGTTATCCCAATGCTTATTGAGCATAACATCCATCAGTTCGTAGTCTGCATGGGCTATGGCATAATCCAAACAGCAGAAGAAGTTTTCGTCAGGCTCAATCTGATTTATAATCTCAACATCTTTTTCTTTCATAAATACTCCCATAAAAAGGTCTGCCTTCCCACCCTTATGAATGGTAATGAACCATTCAAATCCAGGCAGACCAGATTTTTTCTTATTTTCTGTTTACCACAACAACTTGTTTCTTCTGTGGTTCGGACTGTGTGATTACTCTGACTTCGGCCTTTTTGAATCCTCTTTCAATTAAGAAAGCGTCTAGAGCTTTGCAGAGCTCTTCATAACCAGCTTTTTTACCGCGAGAAAACCAGAAATCTTCCCGAGAGATTCCGTTATGGCTATCTTGCCAATCCTTTATGTATATCGATTTCTCATAGTAAAATTCATGAGTAAGATCGTCTTCATCCTTCCAGACTTTGATCAGAGAATATTCACCTGTAGTATAAAGTGCCTCTGGGATTATTCCGGTAAATATCTCTTCCTGATTTTCCGAAAAGTCCGTAATCTTATAGGATGCACTTCCGTCATTCAATTTGAGGAACCAGCCCTGGTCAGAATCTGCTGTATTATGGATTGCTAGGTTCTTACCCCGAATTGTAAGCTCGTCTTGTTCTTCGAATATATCTCTTGAAACATCCGGGCTGTCGTTATAATCGAGACTGTATATATGTTCAATGTAAGGCTTATTTTCAGACAACATCATTTGCACCTTAATTAACCCCATATATTCTTATATCGCATAGCATCCAGATTGTTATCACGCTCCTCCTTGGAGAGTGAATTCTTGTAGTGAGCAGCCTCATCGTAGTGAGGATGAGAGCCAGGAGTTTTAAGAATTTTGTCCAAGTACTTCTTTTCTTCCTTTGAGCCGCTATAGCCGTTACCAAATTCATCAGCTATACCAATAAGTGTGTTGTAGAATTGTGACATAGTATTTTCCTTGCTGGAATAAAACTTCCAGCGGGCTTTTGATAAAAATCTCTGAAACCGTTTGTAGTTCCAGAACCACGAAAAAAAACAAAGCATACAACTTTGTTTTACCATCCCTTGACTGGCGAAATTGGCATGGCCTCAGACACAATAAAAATGCGGGTATGCTTGCCGTCAAGCTCCTTGCAAAGAAACTTTGTATAATTGTTTCTTTTCTCAAGAATGATGGCTTCCGAAAAGCCGTACAGCAAATAATCTAAGTAGTTCATGGTTTCATGTAATCCTCCAAATAATGAAATAGTTTTTGAACAGGAGCAGATGTCTGTTCCTTTGTTCTGATAAGAGGATAAGGGATAAAAAGGGGAAATGAAATTGTAAAAAAGAGTTAAAGATGACGCGCGAATAGGTGTTCAACCTATTAAAAATCTTTTAAGACAGAGCTCTTTTTTTCCATCTCTTCAAAAGAGGCTAATTTTTTTGCAAACATGGCAACCGTCAGATGTTTCAGATGCGGAAGCGCAGGCAATAAGTCCCATAGAATTTTATCCTCGACAAGGTATTTTCCTTCTTTATCTAGAAAGCAGTCTGTCATTCGGAATAATTCTTCGGTTTCTTTTCTGTTTAATTCTAGTACGAAAACGAGCAGAAATAGAAGCTTGCGGTTAACGGATTGCCTACGATTTTGATTGGCGTGCTTATCTTTAATAGAAGACAGGAAAATTTCCTTCCTTTTTGCATTTGTTATTTTTCTGTAGCGAAGTATATGTGTCGAGAATATATTTTCATAGTCGGTAAAACATTGGGCAATCGTTTTGTTTGTTATTTTAGTTGTATTGTTTTTCTCATCTGATTTTTTCGGGTTGTATTTAGGACTTTTATAATTGTCAAAAACCATATTAAGGTATTCTTTTTTTTCATCTGGTCCTTTCCTTGATTCTACATGGCTCTTGAGTACTTTTGCATATTCCTTAAACTTATCGCTGACATCATCGAATAAGTCTATGCTTTCTGTGTTCTTATTTTTAAGGGAAGTCTTAAGTGCCTTTATTTTTTCATTTATAAACTTTCTATATTCGTCAGTAAGCTCTCCGCCGTTTTTTTTATATACATATCCGAACGCATTGCAAAATTCCTGTACCAATTCAGGATGATTGTTTTCATTAAGCCATTCGGCACAATGTATGACTTTTTTATATGATGGGTAATTATTTTTGAACATCTGTCCACGATAATAATGAGCTTTCTTATATAAATGTCGCACGAAATAATCGTGTTTTGATTTACCTAGTTCTTTGGATGTAAATGATTCGTATAAAAATTTTTCATATATATTCTGGAATTTTTTGGTTTCAGGGGATAAATTTGTTTTTTCCATATTTTCGCTTATATCCATGATTGTAGGATATAAACTTATCACATGCGCGTCAATAATAACTCAGAAAAAATATAAACAAATGAAACTTCCTATGTTACCTTTATGTTATCGAAAAGGAGGTGAAATTAAGAGAACCGAACATACGACTATTTAGATGATATTGATTAGCATAATACTATAAGAAATTGGTATACCGAATATATATGATTGATAGATAACAAGCAGGATAGCGCGCACCTGCACTTTTGGGAGAGAGTCCGCCACTGCGGTAATAAAACTTTTTGTAGGTAGGTATTAGTATGATGAGAAGAAATTTTGACAATGTAATGAACATGAATGTAGTAAACGGAGCTATTGATGTGGATGGTAGATACACAAAGGCAATTGATGATATAGCTAGAAATGATTTTGGGAAGACTCTTGATTTGAATGGTGTACGAGAATTAGCCCAGAACTTGATTGAAAAGCATACGGGTAAAAAAGTCATTATTCCTCAAGCTGACTCTCGCTTTTATATGGGAATGTCACTTTGCCCGAATGCGCAGGAAAAGCAGCTTTATAATTATGCATTCAATTCTGGCTATACTTTAAGAATCAATCGGCTTACAAAGTTCAACACTGAGAAAGGAACAGATGGAATGCAGATAGCCGATGGAATTTTGTACGGAAACTCGATCTCAGGAATTGCCTTCATTACCGGTGATGGCGATTTTCAGCCTTTGTTTGAAACTATTAGGGCGAATGGAGTGCCGATTATTTTGTTCACGACAGATTATGGTAAGACATATTGTTCTAAAAGGCTCAAGAGTCTTGCAACTGTAGTGGTTGATTTACTGTCACTCATTAATGATCCGAGAATTTTTAAGCCGTTGTATCAGTCGTTTTCTGGATTTAGGACGAACAACATTCAGAATGTGAATGGTTATAACGGAAAGTTTCCTGGAAACAGAGGTTTTAATCAGTCTAACAGAAGTTATAATCAATCTAGACCTGTTTATAATGCTCAGCGAAATTATAATCAGGGCCGTAGCGCGATTACTGTGACTAATTGTAGATATGGAAGTTTTACCAGTCTTGTTGTTAAGGCTGTGAAAAATGTAATGACAAGGAACAGTCGCCCTGGCAAGACTGCGGCATTTGCTTATCAGAATGAAGTAATTTCAGAGATTTCAAGGCTAGGCAGACATGTGAATGGCTCGCTTGAGACATTTTTGAGAAATAAGCCGGAAATATTCATGACCGGAAAATACGGGGTAAAACCAACAGTTTCGCTTCGTTAACGTCTTTGCGGTAAAATATTAAAGGAGTTGTTCATTACGGACTGCTCCTTTTTTTGTTTAAGCCTGCGGTTTATGCTCTGAAACAAATTTTGCAAAAAAAATTCAAGAATAACTTGAATAAAGTTTTGACGATACTGTGCTATATTAATTATATTGAGTATGACTTTTCGCACTAAATTTTCCGAGATTATTGTACTTGTTTTAGATAGACTACAATCATTCAAGTTACACTTGAATGACGAACTTCTAATTAAGTGCTATATTCAAAATATCACTTCTTAATAAGCGTTTCTTTTACGGAAAACTTTAGAAGTAGTGCTCGTTGAGCACCTTATATCTTAAACGGAGGAATTGAGATGAAAACAGTTTCTAAGACATTTGAATTGCAAACATTAAAACTGCCTCAGCTCCCACTCGGACTCCCGTTGCAGGGCTTTATGCTTCAGGGACAGATACAAGGGATGTTTAACGGGCTTGGCTTTATGTGCCAGGCTGCTTTTGAAGATTTTGAAGGGAAGACCGGCGCTTAAAACTTTTTTACACATGCGCTGGCTCCCAGAATTAAGGAGAAACGGATGTGTAAAATTAATAGACCAGTTATCAACGTAGCAGCAACGGCTGCAAAAATCAAAGAATACCGAATCCGTGCAGGTTATTCGGTTCGTGAAATCCAGAACATTTTAAGTTTCTCAAGTCCTGAAGCGGTGTACGCCTACGAGAAAGGTAAGTATTTGCCTACTATCGACAACATGATCATCCTTGCGGACGTATACGGCGTTACTGTTGATGATTTCATTGTCCGTGATGTTATCGAAGTTGAATGCGAATGTGATATTGCGGAGGTGAAGTCGGCTTGAAGTGAAAAGTAATTATTGCCCTTTAGCTCAGTCAGTTAGAGCACCGGTCTTATAAGCCGTAGGTGGTTGGTGCAATTCCAACAAGGGCTAAATTTATTCTCCTGTAGCATAACTGGTAGTGCACCAGACTCTGAATCTGGGTTGTGTAAGTTCGAATCTTACTGGGAGAACTTTTTATGTGGTAATAGCTCAATTGGTAGAGCGCCAGTCTTCCAAACTGGATGTTGGGAGTTCGATTCTCCTTTACCACTTTTTATGTGGAAGTAGCTCAGCTGGTAGTAGCGACAGATTGAAAATCTGCATGTCGATGGTTCAAATCCATCCTTCCGCGCTTATGCTCTGATGGTGAAATTAGGAAACACGACTGGCTTAAGACCAGTTGCCGAAATGGCTTGCCGGTGCAAATCCGGCTCGGAGTAATACATGCCTGCGTGGTGCAATGGGAGACACGTCAGATTAAGGTTCTGATGCCGATTGGTATGAGAGTTCGATTCTCTCCTGAACCAGATAATGTTTCGTTGGCGGAACTGGTATACGCGGCTGCCTCAAAAGCAGTTCCCGTAAGGGTTATGAGTTCGACTCTCATACGAAACATCAAACTTGGGTAGATAGCTTAGCTGGTTAGAGCATCCGGCTCATATCCGGAAGGTCTGCGGTTCAAATCCGCATCTACCCATTATTCCTGCCAGTAGTTCAGATGGTAGAATGCGTGATTTGGGGTCATGAGGTCGCTGGTTCGACTCCAGCCTGGCAGAATCTTTCGTAGTGTAATCGGTAGCACAGAAGCTTTTGGTGCTTTTAGTTTTGGTTCGAGTCCAGACGAAAGAATTTAAATTAAAATAAAAATGGTGTCTTTCAGTGACACCTTCATATTGTAAAATATAATCAAACTGGAGGTGTAATATGATAAAGGCAATCCTTTTTCCATGTGAAATGTTTGCAATTAATGAAGTTGATTCATGTTATCAGAACGAGTTTGATGCAGTTGTTGAAAATGGTGATTTTGAACTGTTCTTTTATGATTATGAGGAATTTGTTAGAGATGGTGTTCTTCATTTGAATAAGCGGCCAGAAGAAGCTGTTAATGCAATGCTTAGAGGCTGGATGTTCAATGGTAATCAATATAAAGATTTCTACGAGAAACTTCAGGCAAGAAATATAAATCTTATTACTACTCCAGAACAGTATTGCCAGATGCATTTATTTCCGAGAGCTTATAATCTTATTACTGAGGATACGCCTAGGATCCTTGTATATCCCGAAAAAGAAAAGACTGTGGATTTAGAGGAAATAAAAGCTAAATTTGATCGCTTTATGATTAAGGATTATGTAAAATCTGAGAAAGGAACAGATATTCCTAAGTACTTTGATAAACAAACTTTGGAAGAGGATTTCTTTTACTGGTTAGATGTCTTTAAGCAATATAGGGGTAAGTTATTTACTGGCGGAATTTGCATTAAGGAATATGTTGATTTGAAGAAGTATGGTGAGAATACAAATGAATGGCGTGTATTTTATCTAAATGGAAACATTCTTTCAGTGAGCAGAAATTCAGGACAAAAAGATTTTGCTGCAGAAGTTCCAAAATCACTTGTAGAAAAGTACAGAAATTTGCCTAGTCCATTTTATACAGTGGATTATGGTGAATTATCCGATGGAAGTTGGAAAATTCTGGAAGTGGGAGATGGCCAGGTTAGTGGGCTATCTGATAATCAGGATACGAAGGCTTTTTTCCGTGGAATAAGAGTAAGTTAAATTATAGAGCATCTTTAATGATTTAAAATCTTGTGTGTGTTATATTAAAACCATCAAGCGTTGGAACGACGCAAAAGTTGGCTTGTGCCGGCTAATTTCTTTCAAGGAGTTTCAGAGATGAAAACTATGAGTAATTACATTTCCAATTGTCTCAATCATAGCAGTCATTCGTGGTCGGAATGTCATTTCTCTGAACATTCTTGGTGTGAGAATGAATGCTGGCATGAAAACAGTTCGTCGAACTGTAAGTCCATTTTTGTAAGCGGAGTTTCTGCGTAACCTTCCTTCTTAGGCGTTGAAACTCCGAACTGTAAGGAGTTATCAACGTGAAAACTACATATCTTAAACCTGTGCTGGATTTAGAGGCTAC
>Ga0247608_10004725_pt1 | contig 15059 bp, 12 predicted proteins | sample 176DNAGHGlowgp2_FD_193490 | JGI IMG/M metagenome (GOLD analysis project Ga0247608, IMG submission 193490) | Sheep rumen microbial communities from Palmerston North, Manawatu-Wanganui, New Zealand - 1766 DNA GHGlow gp2 | ecosystem: Host-associated > Mammals > Digestive system > Stomach > Rumen ...
ATCCGATTCATCGAACCTGAAGGAAAGACCGAGCTTGCTGAGAATACGCCAGTCAGCATGAATATGTGGGCATTGACCCCCGACTACTTCAAGTATTCCGAGGAGTGCTTCGTAACCTTCCTCAAGGAGCATGGACAGGAACTCAAGTCGGAGTTCTTCATTCCTCTCGTCGTCGATACCCTCATCAACAGCGGCAAGGCGACCTGCAAGGTGCTCGATACCCCATCGCGCTGGTTCGGTGTGACTTACGCTACCGATCGTCCAGCTGTTGTGGCCAAGTTCAAGGAGTTGCATGACTCCGGTCTTTACCCCAACAAGTTGTTCTGATTAACTTATCAGACCTTTTCTGATTCTTTCAGACCCCTTCAGAACCTCCCCAATTCAGATCTATGGTACATATTAAAGACATCGTTATCGACTCCATGTGGGGCGACACCTCGCTCGAATGGCGTGGTTTGGATCCCAATATCAATATAGTGGTCGGACAGAATGGTTTCGGCAAGACAACCATGCTGAATCTGATTCGTGCGGTTCTGATGAAGGACGATAAGTTCATCAAGCAGTTGAAGGCCAAAGTCCATATCAACACGCTGATTACCGATAAGGATGGGGTGACTACGGAAGGTGAAATGTTCTGCGATGGCAAGCAGGTGGTTCAGAAGCCGGCTTTTGGCGGTTTCGAATCACAGTCCTGCTTCTACTATGTCAATACGTTTGACGTTCCGGCATCAAAAAAGTCGTCGTTGTCGCAACTTGGTCTGACGCTCGATCAGGTGCTCTATCAACGCAATCCAGACGTGTTCAGTTTCTCTGACTATCGTTTGAGTATGCTCAAGGACTTGCGTGCTGCCATGTATAAGCAGGAGAGGATTGATAAATTTTTCGAATTGATCAATTCCTTGTTCCTGATGACCGGTAAGTCCATCGACATCGACGATAAGAATCGTGTAATCTTCCGTAAGGGAAAGCAAATCATCGATATGGAGAAACTTTCGGCAGGTGAGAAGCAGATATTGTTGCTTCTCTTCACGCTTTTTCTGATGGAGGATCGTTCGACGGTGCTTCTTTTGGATGAGCCCGAGATTTCTCTGCATATAGAATGGCAGGATAGGCTTATCCAACTGATGCTCGACTTGAACCCCAATTGCCAGATCATTATGACCACCCATTCGCCGAATATCTTTGCCGATGGATGGGAGGACAAACTTGTCTTCATCTCCGATTTGGTGAAACAGTAGCTCTGGCGTTTGTCCCCGAACTGTGAAAGGTAATCTCGACTTGTAAACAAATAGACAGGAAAGAGGCTGTATGACAATAAGGTCACACAGCCTCTATTTTTTCCTAAATATGTTTGAACTTTATTTGAAGTTTTGGTTGAAGAACTTCGCGAATATTACGACAAACCTGTTATGACGCCATTTGAATCAATGTCGATGAGTTCTGCCGAGGGTGCTTTGGGGAGACCAGGCATACGCATCATCTCACCGGCAATGGCTACAATAAACTCGGCACCTTGGTTGATGACGATATCGCTAATGACGAAGTTGAAGCCGGTAGGTGCTCCCACAAGTTTTGGATCGGGAGTGAACGAGAACTGCGTCTTGGCAATGCAGACGGGAAGGTTGTCGAGACCTTGATTGTGAACCAAAGTGAGCATCTTCTTCGCCTTTTCGCTGAAGGTGATACTCCCTGCACCATATATCTTCTTGACCACAGCCTTGATTTTGTCTTTGGGGGTGTCGTAGTCTTGATAGGTGAAGTTGAGAATCGGTTTGGATGGATTCTTTTCGATAGTCTCGACGACAGCCTTTGCCAGTTCGGTAGCGCCTTTGCCGCCATGTGCATAGCCATCGTTGATGACGCATTGCACCCCAAGTTCCTCCTCGCAATGGTCAATGAGGCAGCGGATCTCTTCGTCGGTGTCGTTGGCAAAGCGGTTGAAGGCCACGAGGACAGTCTGCCCGAAACCCTGCATATTGGCCACATGTCGGTCAAGGTTGGCAAATCCGTGCTTCAGCCCTTCAAGGTTAGGCTCCTTGATTTTGTCGGTGGGCACGCCTCCGTGCATCTTGAGTCCATTGCAAGTGCAGACAATTACAGTGAGTTTTGGGCAGAGACCTGCCTTGCGGCATTTGATGTTGAGGAACTTCTCGGCGCCCAGGTCGGCACCGAATCCTGCTTCAGTGATGCAATAGTCGGCCAGTGACATACCGAGTTCGGTGCCTAGTATAGTGTTGCAACCATGTGCAATGTTGCCGAAAGGACCACCATGCACAATAGCAGGTGTGTTCTCTGTGGTTTGCACAAGGTTGGGGAGAAGAGCATCGTCGAGCAGCACGCAGATGGCACCGGCACAACCCAAATCCTTGACAGTGAATGGAGTATCGTCGTATCGGTAGCCGAGCAGGATATCCTCTACTCTGCGACGCAGGTCTTCACGACTGGTGGCAAGGCAAAGGATGGCCATAATCTCACTGGCTGGTGTGATGTCGAATCCGCTTTCTGCAGGGACACCATTGCTTTGTCCGCCGAGGCCGAGAATGATCTTGCGCAGACTGCGGTCGTTGACGTCAAGCACACGTTTCCATAGTACCTGCTTCAAGGGTGGCAGTTCCTTGCGACGATGATAGAAATAGTTGTCGAGCAGGGCTGTAATGGTGTTGTGAGCAGAGGTCACGGCATGGAAGTCACCGGTGAAGTGGAGGTTGATTTTCTCCATGGGCAGCACTTGTGCGTAACCGCCGCCTGCTGCGCCACCTTTCATGCCGAAGCAAGGGCCTAACGAGGGTTCGCGAAGCACGACGATGGCTTTCTTGCCGATGTGGTTCAGGCCAAGGCTAAGGCTAATCGATGTGGTGGTCTTGCCGATGCCGGCCTTGGTAGCAGAGATTGATGTTACAAGGATAAGGTTCGACTTCTTGACTTTCTCGTCGTTGATGTACTTTAACGGTACTTTGGCGATGTGATGACCATAGGGATATATGTCCGGGGTGGCGATTCCGCACTTCTCGGCAATCTTTTCAATGCGTTCCAGTCTACACTCGTTCGCAATTTCGATGTCACTTTTCATTCCAGAGAGGGTAGTTTATTGTTTGTCGATGATTAATTAATGTTTCAGGTGTTCCAGTTTTTCCGAAAGCATCAGCATATAGTCGCGCAGGTTGGCTGCTTCCATAAAGTCGAGGGCCTTGGCTGCAGAGAGCATCTTTTGCTTGGTCTTGTCGATTTCTGCTTGCAGAAATTCTTTCGTAAGAGGCTGTAGCCTATTGCGATCATATCCGACTGTTCCACCATCAGCAACCTGCATATTGAATATGCTTTCATCAATCTGAGGTACGATCGATTGCTGTTTTCGTGCTTCAAACGACGTGCGTGTATCGGTGAGTTGCTCGTTGTCCAGAAGGCTCTTGCGCGGTTTTACAATCTGTGTCGGGGTGATTCCGTTCTCTTCGTTGTAGTGCATCTGTTTCATACGACGACGTTCGGTCTCGTCGATGCATCGACGCATCGAGCCTGTAATTGTATCAGCATACATAATGGCACGTCCATGTACATTTCGTGCGGCACGACCTACTGTCTGCGTCAGGCTCCTTTCGTTGCGGAGAAAACCTTCCTTGTCAGCATCGAGAATGGCCACAAGTGACACCTCGGGAAGGTCAAGGCCTTCGCGTAGCAGATTGACTCCTACCAGGACGTCATAGGTGCCTTCACGCAATTCGTCCATGATGCGGACACGATCCAAAGTGTCGACATCCGAATGGATATAGGCACAATGTATGCCGTGTTCGCGAAGATATTCGTCGAGCTCCTCGGCCATCTTCTTGGTCAGTGTGGTGACTAATGTGCGTTCGCCAGCTTCGATGGTCTTCTGTATCTCTTCCATCAGGTCATCAATCTGATTTTCAGATGGACGCACTTCGATTGTTGGGTCAAGTAGACCTGTCGGGCGAATCAACTGTTCGGCCACGATACCTTCGCTGCGCTCCAGTTCGTAATCGGCAGGAGTGGCGCTGACATAGATGGTGGTTGGAGTGAGGGCCTCGAATTCCTCGAACTTCAACGGTCGGTTGTCAATGGCCGCAGGAAGACGGAATCCATATTCGACGAGAGTCGATTTTCGTTTGAAGTCGCCTCCGCTCATGGCGTGAATCTGAGGAATAGTGACGTGGCTTTCATCGACGATGAGCAGAAAATCCTTCGGGAAATAATCCAGCAGGCAGAAGGGGCGGCTTCCTGGTGGACGTCCGTCGAAATAGCGCGAATAATTCTCCACGCCCGAGCAGTAACCTACTTCCTTGATCATTTCCAGGTCGTAAGTCACTCGTTCCTTGATGCGTGCTGCTTTCTCGGGTTCGCCAATGCTCTCGAAATAATCGATTTGCTTGCCCAAATCCAATGCAATTTCGTCCACGGCACGATCCACACGGTCCTTCGTGGTCGTAAATATGTTGGCAGGACTGATTACGTAGCGATCCATGCGTTGCAGCGTATGCCCGGTCATAACATCTAGCGTTTCGATCTCTTCGATTTCGTCAAAACAGAAATGGATGCGCACAATTAGGTCGGTGGCTGCCAGGAAAACATCCACCGTCTCGCCCTTGCATTGGAAATTACCGCGTTGGAGGGCTACGTCGTTGCGGGTATATTGCGCATTCAGCAGTGCACGGAGCAACTCGTCCCTGCCAATCTGCTGGCCCACTTCCACCGTGATCATATTGTTGTGGAAATCCTCGGGATTGCCGATACCATAGAGGCAACTGACCGATGAAATCACAATGACATCCCTTCGACCTGACAGCAACGCATAGGTGGCTGAAAGCCTGAGTTGGTCGAGTTCCATGTTGATGTCTAGATCCTTCTCGATATACGTGTCGCTGGCAGGTAGATAAGCTTCCGGCTGGTAATAGTCGTAGTAGCTGACGAAGTACTCGACCTGGTTGTTTGGGAAGAAGGCACGCATTTCGCTGTAGAGCTGTGCGGCTAGGGTCTTGTTGTGGCTGAGGATGAGGGTAGGGCGTCCTGTCTGCTGGATGATATTCGCCATTGTGAACGTCTTGCCGGATCCCGTAACACCCAGTAAGGTCTGAGCGGGGATACCCGACAACACTCCTTCCGACAGTTGACGGATGGCTTCTGGCTGGTCGCCCATTGGCTTGTAATCGGACTTCAGGTCGAAAGTCATGGGTAAAATGGAATAGAATCTATACCTTATATAAAAAGTGGCGCAAAGATAAGAAATCTCGCGCGCACGACAAAATAATATGAAAGAAAAATGCCAAATAATAACAATAATTAGTATTTGGCACCATGGTTATCATTTACAACTGTCATTCTTGCTGTCTGAAGATATTGCCAAGCAAATCGCGGAAGTCATCCAGCAGTGACTTGTTGTAACTATCGTCGTTGAAGTCGATTTGTTGCACATCACGAATGAAGTTGCACAAGTCATCGCCACCGCTTGCCTTCTGCTTGAACTTGAGTTCCATCTTGTCTGCACCGAGCGGTAGGGGCAGGTGACAGATGTCCCAAGGATCTTCGTCGCTTTGGGGCTTGGACAACGTATAATAGACAGCACGTCTTACGGTGTGCTCTTCGGGCTTTAGGCGTATGACGGCAAACTTCGCATCTCCAGACTTCTTGGGTTGGGGAAGCATAAAGATGAAAAGCAGCGTTCGATCTGGGAGCGCTTGGCAGTAGATCTCGACCAGATTCAAGTTGAGCTGTGGGTTTCGTTTGTTCCCCTTGTAGGGAAAGACTTTCTTCCATAAGTCAAGATCAACCAGTGCATGCAGAGGCATCGTGCCTCTTACGTATTCTAAAACCAGGCGTGGGAGAAATATGTCGGTGAATTGATAGGTATCCATGCAAGATTAAGTTTTAATTGGACTGCAAAATTAAAAAAAAATCTTGATATCTCCAAATATTTTGGCTAAAATTTTACAAAAAAAATCATTATAGATTTTTGGCCTCTGGAAGGGGTTCTAATAATATTTCCAATTATGCATAATGTATGCAAATCGCATATTATTAGGTAAAATTTGCCTTTCTAATGATGAATTATTTTGTGTGTTGTGTATGAGCAAAATATGCAAAATGCATATATAGATGTAAATAGTTAAAAATGAGCATAATATCTAATGCTTCTTGCGCAATTGTTCAATGCTGAGAAAGAATTCCGTATGCAAAAATATGCAAATCGATATATTTGTCAATATTCCAATATATATAAATAACTAAATATAAGTGTTTTATGACTATTTTAGTCGATTTTTATTATAGATTAAATTCATTTTTGTTTGGTTCTTTCTGAGAAATGTTTCTCTCTGTCCTGGTGATAAAAATCACTAGTCTTTATTTAGTCGTATATTTAAAAATGTATAAAGCAAAAAATGGCCCACAATCGACGTTCACACAATAAAACTATGTCTTGTACGTTTAAATGATGAACGTTGATTCTGACGCAAATTATAAAGAGATGAAAAAGTATATTACAGACTTCAAGGTGGTAGCCAACGAACAGTTGTCCGATCGGCTCTTTATCTTACGCCTTACACCAGCCGATGGTTCGCATATCGCACCATGTCGTGCTGGACAATTTGCTGAATTGCGGGTCGATGACGAACCACGTGTTTTCCTCCGTCGCCCTATCTCGATCCATCGTGTCGATTATGATGCCAACGAGATGTGGCTGCTCATTCAGCGTGCTGGTCGTGGCACCAACAGGTTTGCGTGTCTGCGCGCGCGCGATCAATTAAATATTATATATCCTCTGGGCAATGGTTTCACCATCGAAGAGCAGGTGCCTGATATGCATTATCTGCTTATTGGTGGTGGCGTTGGCGTTGCACCTCTGCTCGAAACAGGTTACCAGTTGAAGCAATATGGTGCCAGGGTTAGCTTCCTTCTTGGTGGAAAAAGTTGCGCAGAAATCGCACAAGTTGCACAATTCCTCAAAGTTGGAAATGTATATATCACTGCCGAAGATGGTTCGGTCCTTGAAGGCTTGGATTGCCAGCGTGGGTTTGTGACACAGCATTCAGTCTTAAAGGAAGGTTCTTTCGATGCTATCCGTGTTTGTGGACCTGGTCCTATGATGAAGGCTGTGGCGCGTTTGGTTTCTTCCTGGAAGCAGAACGAACGTCCCCACTTCTGTGAGGTCTCGCTTGAGAACAAGATGGCTTGTGGCCTCGGTGTTTGCCTTTGCTGCGTTGAGGACACCAAGGATGGTCATAAGTGCGTCTGCTCCGATGGTCCGGTGTTCGACATCAAGGATCTCAAATGGTAGGAAACATCTGCTTAATTCAAAGACATCAATTCAACTTAATGACAATTGAAAGATTATGGCAAATCTTACGACAAATATAGCAGGACTGACCTTGAAGAATCCTGTGCTTACCGCTTCGGGAACCTTTGGCTATGGCACAGAATTCAGCGATTTCATCGACCTTGAACGCCTGGGAGGTTTTATTGTCAAGGGCACAACACTTCATCCACGCCAAGGCAATCCATATCCACGTCTTGCCGAGACGCCATCGGGTATGATCAATGCGGTAGGCTTGCAGAACAAGGGTGTCGCTTATTACATTGAGCATATTCATCCCCAACTTGCCTCTTTGAAGACCAACGTCATCGTTAATCTTAGCGGCAGTTGCATCGAAGATTACGTCGAAGGTGCTCGAATGCTGAACGAAGTGGAAACCATCCCAGCCATCGAATTAAACATTTCCTGTCCCAATGTAAAGGCAGGAGGCATGGGTTTCGGTACAAAGCCTGAAATGGCTGCTGAGGTGATCCGAGAGGTACGCAACGTCTATCGGAAGCCTCTTATCGTTAAACTGACACCCAACGTGACTAACATCGCCGAAATAGCAAAAGCTGTGGAGGATGCTGGCGCCGATTCAGTCAGCTTGATTAACACTGTGCTTGCTATGGCTGTCGATGCCGAACGTCAACGTCCCATTTTGAGCACAGTCACTGGAGGTCTGTCAGGCGCAGCAGTCAAGCCTATCGCCTTGCGTTGTGTATGGCAGGTCTACAACGCCGTAAAGATCCCGATTGTAGGCCTTGGAGGCATCATGAACGCCACCGATGCAATTGAGTTTATGCTGTGCGGAGCAAGGGCAATCGAGGTGGGTACAGCCAACTTCATCGATCCGGCGGTAACTATGAAGATCATCGATGGCATTGATGAATATCTTGACCGGCATGGCTGCCAAAATGTATCGGAAATTGTCGGGGCGCTGAAAGTTTGATTAAAAAATTGCGGTTTTTTGGCGAGAAATACAATATATTTATTATATTTGCGCCCGAAAATCGCTATTTTTATTATATATGGGTAAAATCAAAGGCATGGGCATAGCCCTTGTCACTCCTTTCAAAGCCGACATGTCGGTTGATTACGATGCTCTGCAACATCTGGTCGAATTCCAGGTCAGCAGCGGAGCAGACTTTCTTTGCGTTCTATGTACAACTGCCGAAACACCAACCCTCACCCCCGAAGAACGAGCAAAAGTGCGTCAGGTAGTAACCGACCAGGTGCGTGGTCGTGTCCCTATTGTCATTGGTTGCGGCGGCAATAACACGATGGCTATCGTCAACGAACTCCGAACCACCGATTGGCGTGGTGTTGATGCTGTGCTCAGTGTGGTGCCCTATTACAACAAACCCTCGCAGGAGGGCCTCTATCAGCATTTCTCGACCATTGCCAAGGCTTCGCCTATCCCTGTCATTCTCTATAACGTGCCGGGTCGTGTAGGTGTGAATATGACTGCTGCAACCACGTTGCGTCTGGCCTACGACAATCCGAACATCATTGCTATCAAGGAAGCATCTGGCAATTTCGACCAGATTGATGACATCATAAAGAATAAGCCTCGCAACTTCACGGTGCTCAGTGGTGACGATGGCATCACTTTCCCGCTCATTACCTTGGGCGCTGAGGGAGTTGTATCGGTCATCGGCAATGCACTTCCAGGCGAATTTGCACGCATGGTGCGCCTGGCGCTCAATGGCGACTATCAGAATGCACTCACCATCCATCATCGTTTTAAGGAGCTTTTCTCGTTGCTCTTTGTCGATGGCAATCCTGCCGGCGTAAAGGCTATGCTCAGTGCTATGGGCTATTGTGAGAACGTGCTGCGCCTGCCACTCGTTCCAACTCGAATCACTACGTTCGAGAAGATTCAGGCTATTCTTCGACAATTATAATCGATTATGAAATTCAAGCAAGTTCCGGTCCTTCTGCTCACCGGTTATCTGGGCAGTGGTAAGACAACCCTTCTCAATCGTATTCTGACCAACGAGAAGGGCATTCGTTTTGCTGTTATCGTCAACGATATCGGCGAAGTGAATATCGATGCCGATCTCATCCAGAAGGGTGGCGTCGTTGGTCAAAGCGATGACTCGCTCGTGGCTTTGCAGAACGGTTGCATCTGTTGCACCTTGAAGATGGATCTCATCCAGCAGTTGAACGATCTGGTCAATCAGAATCGTTTCGACTATATCGTCATTGAGGCATCGGGCGTATGTGAGCCTGGACCAATCGCACAGACAATTTGTTCTATTCCCAATGTGGTGGCCGAAGATGCGCTCAAAGGCGGTATTCCTATCCTCGATTGCATCACCACCGTTGTCGATGCCCTTCGCATGAAGGACGAGTTCCAAAGTGGCGAGTCGCTCACACGCAAGAATCTTGACGAAGACGATATCGAGAATCTGATCATCCAGCAGGTCGAGTTCTGCAATATGATTTTGCTCAACAAGGCTTCTGAGGTAAGCAAAGAGGATTTGAAACGAATCCACGACATCATCCGCGCTTTGCAGCCAAAAGCAAAGATCATCGAATGCGATTATTGTGACGTTCCTCTCGAACTGCTTATCAATACCCAAATGTTCGATTTCGAATCCGTAGCCACTTCGGCCACATGGATTCAGAAGGTCGAAGGTGATCTCGACGAAGATGCCGAAATCCACGAGCATCATCACCACGACGACGAAGATGATGAACACGAGCACCACCACCATCATCACGATCATGACGATGATGATGATGAGCATGAGCATCACCACCACGGTGACGACGATGATGATGACGATGATGACGACGATCATGAACACCATCATCACCACTACGATCACGAACATCATCACCATCACCATCATCACGATGGGGAAGGAGAAGCCGAAGAATATGGCATCGGCACCTACGTCTATTATGCCCGCCAGCCCATCATCCTCGGTCTCTTCGATGACTTCGTGGCACGTCGTTGGCCAAAGAATATCATCCGTGCCAAGGGCATTTGCTACTTCTCAGACGAACAGGATGTTTGCTACGTGTTCGAGCAGGCTGGTCGTCAAACCACCGTTCGCAATGCCGGCAGTTGGTTCGCTACTATGCCTAAGCGCGAACTCGAAATGATGCTGGAGCGCGATGCCAACCTCCGTCGCGATTGGGACGAAGTCTATGGCGATCGTATGCAGAAGATTGTCTTCATCGGTCAGAACCTCGACAAGGCCCTCATCAAGAAAGAGATGGACGCCTGTCTGGTTCAATAACTCTCGAAATCTTTTTATTTCTATCACGAATTAGAGTATTTGAAAATTATTGTGTTGTCCTTCCATTTGCAATGATTATATAATTCGATAATTCGCGATAGAAAAAACGATAAACCAGTTTTAGATTATCTATTTTCTTATACCTGATCATGGAGATAAGGACAGTATGTATCGGTTTGTCCATCATAGCATTGGCATGCTGCGATAGACTTTCTGCAAACCCACAATCGAGTGATAACAACCAGCGTCAGCAGGTCATCGACCTTGCTGGACGTTGGCGTATGGGCTTCGATAGTGCCCAGTACAACTACGCAGTGACCTTGCCCGGTACTACTGATACCAATGGTTTGGGCGAACCCTGTGCCGACAAGACCGAGACTACGCGTCTCTCCCGTCGTTTCAGTTACAAGGGCGAGGCTTGGTACAACAAGTCGTTCGAAGTGCCTGCCGACTCTCTGTCCTGGACGCTCATCCTCGAACGCACCAAGTTGACCCGCGTCTATGTGGATGGCAAATATGTAGGTACGTCCAACAACATCTCCACGCCGCAGCGCTTTAAGTTCGATTATTTTGCCCCAGGCCGTCACGATCTCACCATCTTGGTCGATAACTCCAAGGGTGTACCCGAGCAGATCTATGGCAACAGCCACGCCTATACCGAGGACACACAAACCAATTGGAATGGCATCATCGGCAACATCTGCCTCATTTCAGGCAAAGAGATAGCCAAGATGCGTCCTGCCAAGGTGAATCCCGCCTTCAACGACTTCCATATCGAAGGTCGTCATTTCTATGCCAATGGCCATCGCATCTTCCTGCGCGGCAAGCACGATGCTTGTGTCTGGCCCCTCCATGCCCATGTAGCCATGACAGTAGATGAATGGCTTTGGTACTTGGGCATCTGCAAGGACTACGGAATCAACCACATTCGTTTCCACTCCTGGTGTCCCCCCGAGGCTGCATTCACGGCTGCTGACAGCCTTGGCATCTACATGCAGCCCGAACTCCCGTTCTGGGGCGATTTCAACGAAAAGGATTCCGTCTTGATGACGTTCCTCCACAAGGAAGGCATCAACATCCTCAAGGAATATGGTCATCATCCGTCGTTCGTTTTCATGGCCCTTGGCAACGAACTATGGGGAAGCATCGACGCCATGAAACGTTTTGTCAAGGACTTTCGTGCCGTTTGTCCCGACAAGTTCTACACCTTTGGTTCCAACTATTACTTGGGCTACCAGGGCGTAAAGCCTGGAATGGACTATTTCACTACCTGTCGCGTCGGAGGTGAAGGCTGGGGAAACTACAATACCCACACCCGCGGTTCGTTCTCGTTTGCCGATGTGGCCGATGGTGGTGTACTCAATCATTTCCGTCCCGGTTCGACACGTACGCTCGAAGAAGGCTGTCAGTTGTGCGATGTTCCGGTCATCAGCCACGAGACTGGTCAGTTCCAGATCTATCCCGACTTCGACGAAATCGAGAAATATACGGGTGTGCTCTATCCCTACAATCTCGAAGTCTTCCGTCAGCGTCTCCAGGATGCTGGCTTGGGCGATCAGGCTAAGGCTTATCACGAGGCTACGGGTCGTTGGAGTGCCCAACTCTACAAGGCCGATATCGAGCTCGATCTTCGCACCCCCGACATGGCAGGCTATCAGCTGCTCGACCTTCAGGATTATCCCGGTCAGGGGTCTGCCTACGTGGGCATCCTCGATGCGTTTATGGACAACAAGGGCATTTGCAGCCGTGAGGAATGGCGTCAGTGGTGTTCTCCTGTTGTGCCCATGTTCATCACCGATAGTTATTGCTACACCACGGGTGCTGGTCTCTATGGCCAAATCCAGATAGCCAACTATGGTGACGTCTCGTTGAAGGGCAAGACCTTGAAGTGGAGCCTTGAAGCCAACGGCAATTGCCTTTCAAGCGGCAAGATGACCATCACTTCCGACATCTTCGGTCTCTTCACAGCTGGAACTTTGCAGGTCAATCTTTCGTACATCAAGCAGCCTACCCGCATGGACCTCCATCTCACGATCGATGGCACCGAGGCTGCCAACAGTTATCCGCTTTGGGTCTATCCTTCGTGCAACAACGACAAGTGGATTTCCAAGTTGTCGAAGGACATCGTCCGTTGTGATAGCCTTACTTCTGAGGTACTGGCTCAGTTGCAGTTGGGTGGCAAGGTGCTACTCACACCTTGTCAGTCGCCTTGCACTGTCGGTCCACTCTTTATGACCGACTATTGGAACTATCGCATGTTTAAGACCATCTGCGAGAACAACAATCGCTCCATCTCGCCTGGCACGTTGGGCATCCTCACCGATCCCAAGCAGCCGCTCTTCGCCGGTTTCCCCACCGATGGCTTCACTAGCTGGCAGTGGTTCCCCGTGCTTCATCACAGTCATCCGCTCATCCTTGATGCCTGGCCCAAGGAATTTCTCCCCATAGTGCAGGTGGTCGATAATTTCGAGCGCAATCACAAGCTTGGTCTCGTCCTCGAATGCAAGGTGGGAGAGGGCAGCCTCCTAATCGTGATGAGTGACCTCGACGAAGCATCCAAGTACCCAGAGGGACGTGCTTTCCTAGGCAGCGTGCTTAACTATATGCATAGTGATGCCTTCCAGCCTAAGCTGAGCCTGACACCTCAGCAGCTTATCACACTTCTCAGCACCCCCGCCGAAGAGGTGAAGATGAAGAACCTCTATAACATCAGCCAATATTAGACTTTTGTCTAAATAAGTGTTTCCACTTGCCACTTTCGGTACAAAAACAATGCTTTTTCGTTAATTAGTCAAAAATTCCAAATAAAAACCACTTTTTGCCGAAAAAAACATTATCTTTGCAGCATTGTTATTTAGTAGACACTTTACGACTGCTGAATTTGAATAAATGAGAACAGTTTTAGTCATCATAAATCCCATTGCCGGTGTTCGTCCAAAAGACGAGATACCAGCTCTTGTGCATCAGATTCTGAAGCCAGAAGATGGGTTCGATGTTGACATCAGATTCACCGAATATGCCGGTCATGCCAGTGAGTTGGCCAGCGGGGCTGTTGAACGGGGAATCGACACTGTGATCGCCATCGGTGGCGATGGCACCATCAACGAGACCGGCCGTTCCCTGGTTGGCTCCCCAGTTAAGTTCGGCATCGTCCCTATGGGAAGCGGCAATGGCCTCGCACGCCACTTGCAGTTGCCCCTCGACATCACCAAGTCGCTCGAATGCATACGCGATGGCTACAGCATCAAGGTCGATTACGGCTCGGTCAATGGCCACATCTTCTTCTGTACGGCAGGTGTGGGCTTTGATGCACAAGTTTCTGCCAAGTTTGCCGAGGCAGGTACACGAGGCCCTCTCACTTACCTTCGTTGCTTCAGCGAACTCGTAGCCGACTACGAACCTGCCACCTACGTCATCTACACCGACGACGGGCGTGTCAAGGAGAAGGCTTTCCTCATTGCCATCGGCAACGCCTCGCAGTGGGGCAACAATGCCTACATCACACCCCATGCCTCTATGTCCGACGGACTCTTCGACGTCACCCTGGTCCGGAGGGCTCCGCTTATGGATATCCCCAAAATGGCGGTTCAGTTATTTACGCGCGAACTCGATCAGAACGCCAACGTGATGTCCTTCCGTTCGAGCCATCTGCGCATCATCATGCCCCATGCCAATGCCGTTCACGTCGATGGCGAACCTATGCAGATGGATGGTGTTCTCGACATTGAGATGCATCCTGGCCAGTTGAATATCATTTGTCCCGAACATCCCACGTCAAGCGTGCTCGAGCCTGTGCGTTATGCCTTCGAGGATATCCATTACATGATCCAGGGCAACTTGAAGAAGGGCGTAAAGCAGTTCAACGACTTCAATCGCCCCGTGATTGAGAAGGCTGAAAGTCTCCTCAACCCGCTCTTCAGACGCAAGTCCCAGGCTCCCAACCCCGACGAAGACGACGAGCCGATGCAGGAACCTTGAGCAATTTATTGTTAATTGCTGCGTTTTTATAGTTCAAGGCATCGTCCCTTTTACTACTTTTTACTCCAATATTTAACTCCTCCTTCAAAACTATGTCCGAAAAATTAGAAGACAGCATATACGACGATGAAGCCGCTGTGCGTTTCATCCAGTCACACATCCCGCAGGAACTGCAAGGCAAATATACCGACGATGACATCCTGCTCATCACCGACACGATGGTCGATTATTATCAGCGCAATGGATTCCTCGACACCGATGAAGAGATTGAGATCGACATGGACGACATTGTCAATTTCGTGTCCAAGGAGTGCAAGAAGGACAAGGATTGCCATTTCGACACCAATCCTGAATCCATCCGTTGGATTATTGATGCCGAATTAGATTACGAAGACAGCCTTGCATAAGATGACCCATCGTACCCTTTCCCGTTTGTTCTATGTCATTCTGACTGTGTTTCTGTGCTTTCCAATGAAGGCGCAGAACTATGAACATATCAGCGAAATCGAACAGGAGCACTACGGCGA
>Ga0247608_10004733_pt1 | contig 15040 bp, 9 predicted proteins | sample 176DNAGHGlowgp2_FD_193490 | JGI IMG/M metagenome (GOLD analysis project Ga0247608, IMG submission 193490) | Sheep rumen microbial communities from Palmerston North, Manawatu-Wanganui, New Zealand - 1766 DNA GHGlow gp2 | ecosystem: Host-associated > Mammals > Digestive system > Stomach > Rumen ...
AAAAACTGATGATTTAGTGCATTCATGAGCTCATGCATTCACGAAGGCATAGTTCCTGACGGCATTTGTCTGTAAAGTGGCTGCAAGTGGCGGTTGATGGTTATTGTCCAATCGAATTTGTCGCAGTACCTTTGCACCCGCAAAAGACACTAAAGGTAATTGCAATGGATAGAATAACCTATTATATGCAGCATCCGCTTGAAGAGCGGATTATTATGTTCGCCAGAACATAGCAAGGTATGTTTTCTGCTGCACGAAACTTCGTTTGCAGCACAAAACTCCTTGCTCTGCCGAGGGCTATGGCTGTCCTCCGAAGTCGGTCAGCCTATACATACTTGCCGTAAAAGCAGTGCCTGACAACCGTATGTCAAACTAGTAGAATTAAAAATGAACAACAAGAGAAACAGAGGTGGGAGACGTGTTGTTGAGCGATAGCGAAAAAATCCCAAGTTAGACCCAGCGATAAACCGTTACTCCGTTAATTTTAGCAGTGAGGAAGATATGCGTTTTCTGAAGATGTTTGACCGTTCAGGCATGACAAGTAAGTCCGCATTCATCAAGGCGCGAATCTTTGGTGAGCCATTCCATGTAGTGTCATTCGACAAAAGTCAACATGAATATTATACTAAGTTAAGCGACTTTCATGCTCAGTTTCGAATGGTAGGCAACAACTATAATCAGACATTGAAAGAGTTGAAAAGCCACTTTTCAGAACGCAGGGCAATGGCACTTGTATGTAAGTTGGAGAAATACATGATGCAGTTAGTGCAGATTATACAAAAAGTCGTTGAGTTGACAAACGAATATAAGAATACTGTGAAATAAACTTGAACGGCTTTAAGATGATCAAGGCGATTTATTGACGATTATGTCTATTTTTGATACAAAATAGACACATTTCTTTATTTCTTTCAATGAATATGGGAAATATTTTGTATATTTGTACCCAAATTACAATACTGAATATATGGAGCGTAAACTTATAAATAGGATTCGCGTTGTTTTAGCAGAGAAGGATATGACGAATAAACAACTTGCAGAACTTGTAGGTAAGGATCCTGCTGTGGTTTCCAAATGGGTCACGAACAAGACGCAACCTAACGTTGAAACACTTATCCAAATAGCTAATGCTTTGGAAGTAAGTGTCGATGAATTATTAAGAACAGATAATACAAATAGAAGCGATGCTAATAGATAACAAAGTTAATAGATACCCAGATTCAGGTTTCAATATAAGAACGGTTTGGGATTTTATCAATGAATTTTCAGGCACCAAGTCTGGGCAGATAGGTCATTTGGACATTGTCACAGGCTATTTTACCTTACGTGCTCTTAGCAAACTATATCACGAAGTTCCAGAAGAGGATCATTTCCGCATCGTTTCTTCTGAGATGGTTATGCAGGAAGATGACAAAAACCATATTATCAATTTGTTGAATGGCGATACAGGAATAGAGACAACACTAAATCTGGATGAGTATGCTCGCGATGCAAAAGCATTCTTACAGCGTAACAATGTGCAGATAAAGGCCATAGTCAATGCCTTCTGTCATGCCAAGGCATATATGTTCAGGAATGATAATCCTCGTAATGATAGTTTCTATCTGACAGGGAGCAGCAATCTGACAGATGCCGGGCTTGGCCTGAAGGCTACTTCAAACATTGAATTGACAATGGGAGACCCTGTTAAACTAAGTGACAAAGACTATCAAGAAGTATGCGCTTGGTTTGAGGATATTTGGAAGATGGCAGCTGACAAGATGCCAGTGAACCCGTCAAATCCTAAATCAGAGAAAATGAGCGTAAAGGATTATTTCATACAAAAGATAGATGACTACTTTCGCAAGTATACTCCTGAGGAAATCTACTATAAGATTTTGTTCGAACTATTCAATGCTGACATTGAATTAGATAGTTCCATAGAACATCGACAAGACATGTCGTTGCTCCAGACGAGTGAAATCTGGAAAACACTTTTCAACTACCAGCAAAAAGGAGTTATCTCGCTCATTAAGATGCTTCGTAAGTATAATGGAGCTATCTTGGCTGATGCTGTTGGTTTGGGAAAAACCTTTTCTGCTCTTGCAGTTATTAAATATTTCCAGACACAGAATTACGTTACAGTATTGCTTTGTCCCAAGAAGTTGGAACATAACTGGACACAATATCTGAAACGGCATGGTTCTCGCTTTGACAAAGACGAGTTTGACTATATTGTACGTTTCCACACCGATTTGCAAAATGACCGTTTGCAGAATTCATACGATGATGCGCCACTCAGTTGGCTGCAGTCTAGAATGAAGGTCTTGATTGTCATCGATGAAAGCCATAATCTGCGTAACGAGAAATCAGGACGCTATCAGGAACTGCTGACTCGTCTCATTCAAAACGTCAATCCTGACAGCGGACGTGATGTAAAGGTACTGATGCTTTCTGCAACTCCAATCAATACAGGATTGAACGATGTAAAAGGCCAATTCAATCTGATTGGTCATGGCGTTGACGCTGCATTTGACAAAGACGAGTTTGGCGTGGAATCGCTGAAGAATCTTTTTGCTGATAGCCAACGGAAATACACGCAATGGTGCAACGACCCCAATCGCACCATCGGCTCGTTTATCTCTATGCTGCCACCAAAGTTCTTCAATCTGACGGACAAGTTAATTGTGGCCCGAACAAGGAAACTCATAGAGAATACTTTAGGCGAAGACCTTGGCTTCCCAGAAAAAGAGAAGCCAGAGAATGTATACCAAGGAGTAGATCATTTTGGCAAATACCATACCACAGAAGAAATCTATGCAGCATTTGATGCCCTCAGCCTGACTGCCTACCAGCCTAGCCTTTTCCTGCATGAAAGTAGGAAAGAGGCGGCAAAGGAGGCAGCTAGCGATTGGGAAGACAATGTGAACCGTGAGCGTTTCCTTGTTAAAATGATGGGTATCTTATTTATGAAGCGCTTGGAGAGCAGTTGGCATTCATGTCTGACGACCATTAGGAAAGTGCTTGAAGTACACGAGCAAACGTTAGCCAAAGTTGTTGCATTTAAGGAGCATAAAACAAATGGCTCTGTTGACGTAGACATTCCTGATGAGGACGAGAACTTTGATACCGACGACCAGTTTACGCTTCGTAAAGGAACCATCAATCTTGCCGAGATGAAAAATCTTGGTGGATTTGAGCGTGGCCTCCGTATGGATGTCAACAAACTAAAAGCCATCTGCGAAAGTCTCGAAACTTTTGCTGAAGATTATAAAAATGGTTTTGAGCAGGATTTGAAACTTGAAAAGTTAATTGACATTCTTCTTCGAAAGCAAGAGAGTGAAAACAAGAAGGTTGTTGTCTTCACAGCATACGCAGATACTGCCAAGTTTATTTACGACGAACTCAAAAAGCGTGGATTCGCTCGGATTGCCTCTGTTTCAGGGCAAGAGATACAAACCACAGGCAAACATTGCACAACTAATTTCAATGAAGTGCTACAGAGTTTTGCGCCCTACAGCAAACTATATAAGGAATTGGACTGGAGTGATCTCTTCGAAGATGCAAAACTCAGCCGTGAGGAATATTACGATGACAACAAACGCCGTTGGAACGTACCCTACAACTTGTGGCGACAACTCATCATGCAGTATCGTCCCCGCTTTGCTTCTTTGCTTAATGACCCCATTGACATCCTTATAGCAACAGACTGTCTTTCTGAAGGTCAGAATTTGCAAGATGCCGATATGCAGATTAACTACGACATCCATTGGAACCCAGTTCGTCTCATTCAACGCTTTGGACGTATTGACCGTATAGGTTCGCCCAATAAGTCAATTCGTTGCGTCAATTTCTGGCCCGCCAAGTCATTTGAGGATTATCTCCACTTGGAGACTCGTATCATGAACCGTATGGTTGCCATGAATCTGGTAGGCTCAGAAACCCAGCAACTGAACGACGCATACATAAAGATGGAAGCAGACAATCCCTTGCAGGACAAGAATGCCGATCGGCTGTTGGAAGAGTTAAAGAACAACAGCATCTCTGACATTGAATCACCTCGCACACTCTCATTAAAAGATTTCTCTTTCGAGGTCTATCGTCAAGACCTGATAGATTATTTCGAGAAGAACAAAGAGGTATTCCGCAAGATGCCCAACGGCATATTCTCAGGCTTTAAATTCGATGACAATCTGTTCCAACAAATGCCCGAAAGCCTGGTGGCCGTTGTTGGCTATCCACACAGAGAGCAAGGAAGTAAGAAGAGTTATTCTGAAATCTATCTGATGTGCCAGCCTGTTGATGTAAACCTACCCACAACCTGCCAAGAATTGAACCGTGCGGAAGTTTTGGAATTCCTTCGTCAGAACAAGCACCAAGAACGCTTTGTTCCCGAATGGATAGAAACCAACAACACAGAGCGTTTGCAACGCCTTTCGTCCATTATCCAACAGTGGATGGAGTCAAAAGTGCCGCAACAGGCTACGGCTGCTATCCTGCAAATTGCACAGTCAAGAAAAGGTGCATCAAGACCAACGGTACAAGACAAGAACGCCCAATTATTGGAAGAGAAGTTCAAGAAAGAAAACTTCGACCTGATAGTGTGGGAGTATGTTAGTAAATAAAAAGGTAGTTATATGAAAGCAATACTGAAAGGCTTCACCGTAAAGCCACTGTTCAATGCCTGTGCAGCGATGCTTGAGCATCTGCATATCCAGTTCAATGAAGTGACACGTACTCCTGTCCCTTTTGCAAGTCTCTATTCTACGCCATTGACCAAGGCGCTACAGGAGGTAATGACGAAGGTCGAGAACACCTATTTCATTGGAACAGTAGATGAGGCTTCACTAACAGGACACGTAGAAACTAAAGATGCTGCTGATGTTACCTATGAGGCATCAGAAGGCCGCTATGCTGGCATGATGATTTTTGCAGTAAACATCAACATGGGTGAATCGTTGACCCGAACAGAGATGGCAACCCTCACTCGTGGCTTCAATCGCATTGCTGCTGCCCAACCTGTCATTCTCTTTATCAAGTATGGTCATGAGTTGGCATTAGCCACCTGTGAGCGCAGTGACTACACCCAGCAATGGCGTGACGGTGAGAAACTCGGCAAGGTTAGCATCCTGCGTGGCATTAACTGTGAACAGCCACATCGCGGACACCTTGACATCCTGGAGTCTATCGGAGACAAAGCCTATCCCACATTCGAGGAACTTTACAAACATTGGATGCAGGTCTTTTCTTCCGAACTGCTTACCAAGAAATTCTACTCCGAACTCTCCGACTGGTATGCTTGGGCGGTACAAGTGGCGCGTTTTCCTAACGACCTCCGCACATCTGATGACGACGAGAAGTTTAACCATGAGAGTTGCATCCGTCTCATTACCCGTCTTATCTTTGTTTGGTTCCTCAAACAGAAACATCTTATTCCTGAAGAGTTCTTCGATGAGCGATATATCCGTGAACACTTTATTGACGAGTTTAATCCTCACGCACGGAAGACATTGCTTTACGATGCAGAGCAGAGTAAGTATTACCGCCTCATTCTGCAAAATCTCTTCTTTGCTATGCTGAACTGCCCAATTGTGGCAGATGGCGAAGATGTACCCAATAATCGACGTTTCCGCGACAGCAAGCGGTATGGCTTCTACAATACGGAGAACGACATCAACAACCTGATGCGCTATAAGGATGACTTTAAGGAAGGCGGTGCCGACGAGTTCGTGGCACTTGCAAACAACAGTGTACCGTTCCTTAATGGTGGCCTATTCGATTGTCTTGACGACAAGCCTAACAAGATGTACTACGATGGTTTTTCGGAGTACAAGCGTTCGCTCGAACAACTTTACCTGCCAGATTGGCTTTTCTTTGGCGACGAGGTTGGGCGCAGTGTTGACCTCTCGCAGTGGTATGGTGATGCCAAAAAGAAAAAAGTTTCGGCTCGCGGCATCATCGACATTCTGAAACGCTACAATTTTACCATTGAGGAAAACACACCACTCGACCAAGAAGTGTCGCTTGACCCGGAACTGCTGGGAAAGGCTTTCGAGAACCTATTGGCCTCTTACAACCCAGAGACCAAGACCTCTGCCCGCAAACAGACAGGTTCATTCTATACACCTCGCGAGATAGTTCAGTATATGGTGGACGAGAGTCTGGTAGCACACCTCAAGCGCACTTGTGGCGATGAACTGGAAACAGAGTACCGCCGACTGCTCAGTTATGCCACCGACGAGACCACGCTCACCGAGGAACAACGCCAACAGGTGATGCATGCCCTTTACAACTGCCGTGTGCTCGACCCTGCCTGTGGGTCTGGGGCTTTCCCGATGGGTGTGCTTCAACAGATGGTACATATACTTCGCCAACTTGACCCCACTAACGAGATGTGGAAAGAGTTTATGATTGACCTTGCCATCGAGCAGTCGCGTGTAGCCTTCTCTGCCGATGCCGAGGAAGAGCGCAAGGCTCGACTGGCTGACATCGAAGAGGCTTTCAACCGGAATATCAATGACCCGGACTATGCCCGCAAACTCTATCTTATAGAACATTGCATCTACGGTGTGGACATCCAGCCCATTGCTGTGCAGATTTCGAAACTACGTTTCTTCATCTCGCTGGTTGTCGACCAGAAGCCTACGACGGATGCCACCCAGAACTTTGGCATTCGCCCACTGCCCAACCTCGAATCGAAGTTTGTGGCAGCCAACACGCTTATCCCTATAGAGTATGATGCCACGCTGGTGGACAGCAACCCTGAAGTCCGACAGAACAAAGACCGCCTAAAAGAACTTAACCACAAGTGCTTCTTAGTAAAGCGGAAGGCTGAGAAAGACCGCTTGAAACGTTGTATCAAAGAAACCCGTGCTGCCCTAGCACGAGCCATTGAGGACACAGGCTTTGTCGGTCACAGCGAAGCCGAACTCCTTGCTGGCTGGGATATGTTCGACCAGAATGCATCATCCTCTTATTTCGATGCCGAATGGATGTTTGGGGTCAGAGTAAAGAATAAAGAAGGCTTTGACATCGTTATAGGCAATCCACCCTATATCGATGCAAAAGAACAACTGAAAAAGAGAGAACTATCAATGCAGCGTGATGCCCTGTCAAGTAATAAAAGATATAAAACACTCTATCAGAAATGGGATTTATACATTGCCTTTATGGAGATGGGAATCCGATATTTATGTGCACAAAATGGCATCTTCACAATGATTGTTCCATATCCTCTGACTAATCAGTTATATGCAAAGAAGATGCGAGAGATGATAGTTTCCGAATTCGATATGCTCGAATTGGTAGATTTAAATGGGACAAAGGTTTTTGAGAATGCCACAGTTAGCAACTGCATTCCTTTCATAAGTGCTGCATCATCAAAACTGCGTACGACAATCATATCAAATATCAACAAAGACAGAGTTATTTATCACGCTTTTGAACAAAATTATTCAAAACTTGTTCAAGACGAGAAAACCGCTGTATGGAATGTGACACAAGAAGAACGCAAAGGGGAAAAGCACAAAGGAATGCATGTCCTTGGCGATTTCTGCTACATCAGTGTTGGTATGGTGTTGAATGCAGATGAAAAAGTGGCAAAAGGTGAATTCGTGAAAGCAGATTTAATTAGTGAATCGCAAGACGAAATCCATTGTAAGAATTATATTGAGGGGAAAGATCTTGAAAGATTTTGCATAAAACGAATACGATATTTAGAATATGGCACCAAGCGAAGCCCTGGTGAACTCAGAAGGCCTACTTTTGATGAATTATATACAAGCCCCAAACTTCTTATCAATGCATTAGGAGAAATGAAGGCTTCTGTAGATTTGGGAACAAATTACTATTGTGAACAGCAGGTTCGAATGGCTTTGCTATGGAAAGACTTGGAAAATGTATCAAACAAGAGTATTACATCAAGTATAAAGAAATTTTCAACATTGACGCGTGATGAAATGGAGCGGCTGTCTCGCTCTGTGGATATCCGTTATTTGCTCGGTATCATTAACTCGAAGTATGCCTCAGTATTGTTGTCTAATATTAGGGGCGGAGATTATCATATTGTGCCTGAGCACATTCGCAATATCCCTATTCCCTCAGCCTCAGGAGAGCAGCAGCGACCCATCATCGATTTGGTGAACAGCATTCTAAAAGCAAAAGAGGCAGACCCTGCAGCCGACACGAAAGACTTGGAGGACAAAATCGACCTCCTCGTCTATCACCTCTATGGCCTGACTTACGCTGAAGTCCTCATCGTAGACCCAGAGACTCCAATCACACGAAAGGAATACGAAAGTTAAACAAATAAATATCATCGTATTATGGAAAGAACTAATTTCGCGCTTATCTCAGCACTTTATTCGAATAGCAATCATGGGTTGTATTCGGATATATATTTCCCAATTATAAAATATGCTTTAACCTGCCTTTTTTCTAAACGTGAAGAAAGCCATCCGTATTGTAGTGCTGATGAAATACACAATTTCATTATAGATAAATTTGGTATAGCTATTCCGCATATAGTTATTTCCAAGTCAATATTAAAAATAGATGCTCAAAGATGGGGGAATATCAAATTGAATGTATATGAAAACGGTGATACATTCCAGATACAAAGTGCATCATTTGATAGTGATGATGAAAGTATTAATGAACGAGAAAGAGCCTTCTCTGATAAAATTGTTATTATAGAAGCAAAGTATAAAGAGTTTTTAAAACGAGAAGGTGCAACGGATGATGGGATTTCCTTCATCCAATTCATTTCTGATAACACAGAAGACATACTTGGATATTTTGAAGAGCAAGACACGTCTAAAGTTGATGAAAGGTATGCAACAATGGTATTCTTTTTGCAATATCTAAATGATTATGAAAAGGATTTATATCAAGTTGCAAACCAATTATTTTGGGGGTCTGTAATTGCAGGCTTTTTGAAAAGTGACAAACCACATGTAGAAGAAAGTGAGGATGGAATAAAAACCGAGTATTTCCTTGACACATCTATTGTCATGGGAGTGTTGAAACTATCAACACCTCAGCGTGAAACATATTCACAGGAGGTTTGTGATATTATAAATGCAGCAGGTGGCATATTGCGTGTAAATCCAATGACAATAGATGAAATATCATATATTTTGCAATCTGTTGAGCAAAATGGTCCCAATCCCTTGACAGATATTGCATCTGCATGTGAAAGGCGAAAACTTGAGGCAAATGAATTAGCGCAAATTCGTCTATCATTGTCAATGGAGGTTGAGAAGAAAGGCATCAACGTTTTTCCTCCTATGAACCCTGCAGAAAAACAAAAGATTATACAGTATTTTCAAGGAAAGAGAATCACAAGACTTTTGGGAGAATCAAGAACAAAAAGACCTACATCATACAGTAGTGATAACTATAGAGAGATACATGATGTTTTCATGGACGACTATATTAAGGAAAGAAGACAGAAAAAAGGTAATGATAATCATGTGTTCTTTCTTACTGCAAACAGGGATTTGATTGCGTTTTGTAAGACAATGCATCCTACTGTTGATTATATGAAATCAACCGGCAAGGTTATTCTTGAACTATGGATGCATAATACAAGACCTGTAGATATCTCAGGATGTATGCTTACAGAGACAATGGCACGATGCCTTGATTTACATAGTACAAGAGTACGCAATAAAATAGCCGAGGTATCACGTCTCTACAATAAGACAAAGAGTGATTTTAATGCCGATGTATATAAAGATTTCATAAAGAAACTATATAGTCGTGCAAAGCATGTTATTCAAGCGGTTGAAGTGGATCCAGATGAACTTGTAGAAGGGGAATTTGGAAAACTTATAAGAGATGCTGTGGCTGCTGATAATCTTGCATACAATAAAGAAGTTGCTAAGGTTCGTGATGAGAATGCAATGTTAAATAAAAACATAGCATCAAAAGATGAAGAGATTAAAAATAAGGCAGAAAAAGTTGAGTTGCTGACAAATGAGAATGAGAAGAAACAAAAAGAAATAGATATTATAACTAAGGATAGAGATAGACTTTCTTGTGAATTAGAAAACAAAGAAAATGAGCGTAAACGGATTGAAGAAGAAAAACAAAAAGAATCTACTGCCAAGCAAAAAGCAGAAAGGAAAAACTCATTATACCAAAGGAGGGACGAATTAAAAAAACTCATAGATCACGCAAAAGCAGATATATTACCATACGAAAAATCATTGGAGAAAGCTTTTTGCAATTGGCAACCAAAACTTTTCTATACGTTAGGAGGTATTTCTATTGTTTGTATTGTTATTCTGTGGATATTATCATATTCATCAAATGTGTTGAGTACATCCTTAAACGGAGATAAAAACACATTAAGTTTAATCTTGGGATCGGTTGGAGCTATTCTATTTGGAATTGGGCATCATTATGATAGTTTAGATTCTATAAATAGGAGAAGAGAACTTGCTTCAAAGAAATGGTTGGAGAAAGAAGAAAATACTAAGTATACAATGCTTCAAGATGATTTGACTCGTTATAATGACGAAATAAAGTCTATAGAACACGAACTTAAATTAAATAATTCTAATAGAAAATTTAAAGATTAAATTACGATAATATGGAAACTAGATATGATTATTTAGTTAACGTGTTGCTGAATAATTGGATTATCGCTATAATAGTGATAGTTGCAATAGTTCTTATGGCAATACCGCAAGTAAGAGATGGAATAAAAGTACTTACTTCTTTTATCAATCGAAAAAAGGAGTTTGTTAGCGAATATGCCGATGAAAAAATAACATTTGATGTAAAGCTAAGAAGTCAGGACTTTGATGTCGTTAAAATACATGCTACGACTCACAGCTTAGGTGTACGTGCAGAAAGAGAATGGTTGCATAAAAATTATCCTGGATATGAGAGTAACCTCCAACTCATAGACCATATTTATACGAAAGAAGGAAAGAGAATAACTTTCGATATATTGTCGATACACAAAGGAAATAAAAAGAAGGATATTTACTTCGACATTACAGATTTCTACGACGGTGCTCATGTACCATATACTGGCAAAGTATATGAGTATGCAGAAAAGAAGATTCTAGATTTGTATGATGAAAAGAATTAGCCCCAAATTCGGATAACTATAAGACATTATTAAGTAGATATGGGAAAAGTAAATTTTGATTCGACATCAACAATAAAAGGAATGATATTTCAATTCCTTGTTGCACTGGAGCGTTGCTTTCAGATGCAGGAAGGGCAGTCTGTGTATATTGAACGTTTTGGTGATGTTTCTGTAGTTGGGGAAGAAGATTCCACACAGATTGAATCAAAATATTACAAACGAGATTTGTCTGATTTGGACGAAAATGTATGGAATACCATCTCGAATTGGATAGACATTTCTTTTCCTTTAGAGATGTTTAGTTCGTTAGTCCTACTGACCACTCAAAAAGTTGGAAAGAGGTCTAAATGGAATGGCTGGAATGAAAAATCATTATCAGAACGAAAGATAGTATTGAATGAGATACGACGGAAACGGAGTAAATCCGGGATAATAGCAAAATTATTTGAGAAAGTGTTTTCTCCCGATAATTCATCACGTCTTGAGGATATTGCAAAGAAACTAACTTTGGATTATCTACCCATTGACAATGATAGTTATTATAACAAGTTGCGAGACGTTCACGGTAGTCATTTGCCAAAAATACAAAGGGAACGCTATATCAATGCATTATATGGGTATATCATTAATCCTCATGCTATAGAGAACAAATGGGAAATCGGTTATGATGCCTTTAGTAAGGAAAGAATGGAACTTTCCAAAAAACTACAAGAAAACACAACTGTATTTCCCGAAAAGATGAAATTAAAAGACATTGATACTAATAAATATACAGAGAGTCCCTTTGTACAGAAAATAAAAGATATTGAATACGATGAGGTTCTGCCGGATGCAGTTTCCGATTATGTTCATACTGCCCAAATGATCATGCAAGAAATCAAGATTTCCCCAACTATAAAGAAATCGTATGATGAATATGAGAATAATCTTGAATATAATTACGAGACAAAATATCGTAAAGCTAGTAGGAACTGTGGAGAATATGAAATCATCAACAAATCAAAGGACTTTTATGATGACATAACTAGTTCTAACGATGGAACTTTTCACACGTACAATTACATACCACCTTATTTCCATAATGGAGTTATGCATATTTTGGCCGAAGATAATCCAGAAGTAGTTTGGAAACTTAAAAAGAAAGATAATGAGTAGGCTTGTTGACAATATATTTACGTTGCAAAATAACGTATTTGCTCTTACACCTCTGTTAATATCATTCTACAAGAATTTGCAGAGCAGAGAGAAAGATATGCTTTTAGCATATTTCGTCTTTCCTCTTGTTCTAAATCAGGAATGTATAGAGAAAATTAAACAGTTAAAACGTAATTCTCAACTTAGCCGAATAACAAGAGATAAGGATATTATGGCTGGATTCGAAGAAAGATTTGAGTTTTATAAAGACATCACAAACAGATGTTTACAATATGCATTGGATTGTAGATATATCGAAATAGACAAGAATCTGGCAGTTCATGTGATAACAAATGAACAGATGTTTACTGATCCTATATTGACAGACAGTTTCAATCTCTCTTCAATCCTACATAGAGTTTTTACAAGGAATGTAATTAATACATATTATTCGTTTGGAATTAAGAAATTATGAAGTGCCATATCAGTTATTTAGGTATTGTTGACAAATATGATAATTGTCATTATATAAGTTTCCAAGAGGGACTTAATATCATTACTGGGCGTTCTTCTACGGGTAAGAGTGCTATCATAGAGATATTTGACTATTGTACTGGAAATGGGGAAAACACGGTTCCAGAAGGCGTGATTACAGAGAATGCTCAGTTTTATTTTGTTGTACTTGTTTCAAAGGACACGCAACTTGTCGTAGGAAGGAATCAAAGTGAAAACACTACAAAGGCTTTCTACAAAATAGAGTCGGAAGTATTAGATGTAGATAATCTTAGTATGGACTATTTTGGAGAAGAGTATTTTATTCCGCTTAATGACTTTCGGGTTGAGTTAGGGCATTTCTGTGGCTTGAATATTTCCGAAACCGATGAAGACAAAGAGTCTATAGATTTTCGGGGGCAAAAGAAAGGGAGACCTTCTTTTAGGAACATGATTTCTTTTATGCTCCAGCATCAGAATTTGATAGCAAATAAACATTCATTATTTTATCGCTTTGACGAAAAGGAGAAACGAGAAAGGGTTATAGAAGAGTTTAAGATATTTGCTGGTTTTGTGGATCAACAATATTATCTTTTATGTCAGCGTTTAGAAGAAAAACGAAAGCAATTGGAACAATATAAAACAGCGAATTCCAAGTATGAGGCGAATAAAAAAGAGATTGTACAAGAAATATCCGATCTTAGAGACAACTTCTATGCTATAAGTGGAAAAGAATTGTTTCCTGACATATTAAGTGAAAGCCTTTTAAATGCTCCACAATTATATATTGATAGGTTAGAAACATATAAAATCGAAGTGAATGAAATCTCCGATGAATATAAAAAAAGGTATGTTCAATTGAGTGAAGAAAAGAATAGTTTTTTGGCAAAAAGAAGAAAAGCAACTATTCGATTGGAAAGAATAATGTCTTCGATTGAATACGCGAAGAACTATAATAAGGAAATAGATAAATACAAACCTGTATCAGAAGCAATTAGGGCTGATGTGGAATGTCCTTTTTGCCATCACACCACTAATGTAACTGCAACAGAAACAAACAAGTTGACAGATGCTATTAATTGGTTAAATGGTGAACTGCAAAAGTCACCTCAAAGGTTAGATTCTTTTTTACCTCAGAAAAAGGAAGTCGAAAAAGAAATTGCGGACATCGATGAAAAGATAAGAGAATTGAACAACAATTTGAATGTGATTTTAAAGACTAATGAACAATTAGAGAAGAATAAGTCTTTGGAGGAACAGTCTCTGAAAATAAAACTAAAAATAGAAAATGTGCTTGAGTGGTCATTAAAAGAATCTTTAAATCTGGCACATTATAACATCGAAGGTGTTCAGAAAGAAATTAGTGATTTGGAACAGATTCTTTTCGAAAGATACAATATTGAAGGGAAATTGTCCGAGGCAGAGAATTTCATTAATAAATCTATGAATGAAATTGGGGACAAGCTGGATTTTGAATATAAACCTATCAATCTGCATTTTGATATTAAAACATTTGAATTATATCATCTTAAAGAGGGGAATAAAAAGGTTTATCTACGTTCTATGGGGAGCGGAGCAAACTGGCTATATTCCCATGTATGTCTTTTCCTTTCATTACTACGATTCTTTTCATCGTTAGGAGATAAGTCCTTAGTGCCAACAATACTATTCTTAGATCAACCAAGTCAGGTGTATTTTCCTGCTGTGATTGATTTAAGTACAGAAAAGTTTGATGCAGAAAAATTAAAAGAAAAGGAAAAAGGGAAAAAAGGAAAGGAAGAGGTTGATGATGATATGCGAGCTGTGACAAATCTTTTTCTTCAAATAGCTGATGTATTGAAATCCATAAAGGAGCAATATGGATTCACTCCTCAAATCATCATTTCTGATCATGCCGATAATTTAAATTTAGGTGAGAATTATACATTCGAGGACTTCGTTAGGAAAAGATGGCGTAAAGAAGGTGATGGGTTAATCAATATAGATAAGGTTAAGACATCAATTGACATAGAGTCTGATCAGATGTAATTATTTGGAATAATAAGGAATTATATTCGTTATATTAGAAAAGAAAGATATGACAGAACAAGCATTACAACAATATCTCATTAAGCAATACCCCAAGGAGGACGAGGGTTGCGAGTGGAAGGAATTCAAGAACCTGAAGAATGACTTCAGTGGTCATGAGAAGGATGATGTTATCTCCTACGTGTCGGCATTGGCTAACATGGAGGGTGGGCATCTGGTTGTTGGTGTTGAAGATAAGACTTTGAAGATAGTTGGGACGGATACATACAACTATACAACTCAGCAAGCAACACTTCGACTGAC
>Ga0247608_10004734_pt1 | contig 15038 bp, 14 predicted proteins | sample 176DNAGHGlowgp2_FD_193490 | JGI IMG/M metagenome (GOLD analysis project Ga0247608, IMG submission 193490) | Sheep rumen microbial communities from Palmerston North, Manawatu-Wanganui, New Zealand - 1766 DNA GHGlow gp2 | ecosystem: Host-associated > Mammals > Digestive system > Stomach > Rumen ...
ATCAAAAATGGTGTTGCTTTTTATTCATTTAGTTCCGCAGTGTCAAAGCTTTCGGATATGGAATATCTGAATTGTCTGCTGGATGTCAAAAATAAGGTGTCTTTATTTTTTGCATAAAATCCCGTGTCATAAAAAATCAGATTGGCTAAGCTGTAAAAGGAGATGACATATTGGGTGTCATTAATGAGTTCTAATTCACCAGTCTTGTCTGTTGCATAATAATGTTGGGCGACAGAAATCCCTGAAGAACAAATCAAAACAGCTAACACGCTGGTTAGACGTTTTACACTATTATTAATTATGAATAAACTTGTTTCCATATTCTTGAATATAATCACTAATATTTGTAACAGGTGAATAATTATCATAATTTGGAGGAAGATTGGTCAATTCTGGATTAACATTATAGTTAAACCGCATTTTCTGGCCATTTTTCACGTTATTTGAAGAAAACATATCCTCTCTTGTGAATGCCTCTCTCTCCAATTCTTTTGAGTCATTGCCGCCAAGGGTTCGCCCTTGTTCATCCACTACAAACCCTAAACGTTTATCATAATACTGATAGGCATGTTTAAGTTCGTGGGACAATACTCCTAAGAATAAATACACGTTCTTGAACTTTGTAGAAAGGCTGATTCTAATTTTTCTTTGACCCTTTGAATTTGTACCCACATACTCAGTAAGCCCATAAGTATTAGCACCATGCTCACTTAAGTCTACCCCAGTTCTTACACTATAAATATTTTTTTTATCATCTCGCATTTTATTTATTTCAGCAAGGATCTTAGTATATTCCGCATATTGTTCTTCGTATGAATCGTCCCATTTATCCGAGTTCCTAATGTTGTCTATTAGTTCCATTCGGGCACAAATTTCAGCTTCATATGGGTTAATATATTTTTTCTCTGTGGTGGGATCAAACTCATTTCCATCCGGATCCACTAACTTCACCGGATTCCAGGCGCAATAGGCATATGGCGACAGCGAAGGGTACTTGTCCGCCATTGGGTCCACGCTGAGCCAACCAGTCATCAATTCATGCTCCAAGTACCTGGCACCGAAGTAACTATACCCTGTGAGCAAGTCCAGTGGACTTGTGAGCCGAGCCCTGCAAAGTTCCCCACTTTGCAGATACAGACGAAGGGGGTCTTTCTCTTTGCCGGTGAAAGAACAAGAGGCCTGATAGGCGGAATCGCCAGAATCCGCCTTTTCAATCGTGGCATTGGTATTGAGGCTTTTTTGAGAAAAAAAGCGTGAAAAAACACCATCTGCGACAGGCATCGGAATGCTGCAATATGACTCTTGAGCTTTCATGCAGAAAAATTGATAATTCGCGCTGCAAAAATAAAAACATTTTGGTGAATATGAAAATATTTCTTACTTTTGAATGTGCCCTATTCTACTTGTCAAACTTTAGTGTCTTCTTCTTACTTGTGGTTCTCTTAACACACAAAACGATTCTAATATTCTTTTTGTATTGGCAATATCCACATTAAAAAAAACAAATAATACGTCATTCCTATAAACGTATAAAATTTCACTGCCCTCTTTTAGGGAATTAATAATATTGGCTGATTTTTCTTGTATAAATTCATCTAATTCTATAGAAGACAAATAATCAAGACTGCCTTTAAACAAAGTGTCGTTTCTATGGGAGTAATAATCATATATCATATATACACATTGTGATGTGTCTAACAAAAAAAGATAGTTGTCACTCGCTCCGGTACATAAGCACTTTACATTTGGATAAGGGAACATGACAATAAAATGTAATGGCAAATAATCAAAATCCTCATTAAAATAAATTGTGTGTTCAGTATTGATATAATATGTGCAGTATTCACTGTGTATTGGACCTCTGATCGAGCAGTCCGATTGTCCATAAACACCATTAAAAGGCAAAATGTGAAATAATAGAGTAAATAGAATAACTAACACGATTTTCATATTCCATGTATTTTTTTTATTATTTTTTTAAACCTATTGAATGACATGCCTTTTATGGATGTATCTTTGTCTTTAATATAAAAAGAAATATAGTTTACATAGTCATTCCCATCTGGGTCCACCAGCTTCACCGGATTCCACTCGCAATAGGCATACGGCGACAGCGAAGGGTACTTGTCGCACATCGGGTCCACGCTGAGCCAACCAGTTATCAAATTATGCTCCAAGTACCTGGCGCCGAAGTAAGAATACCCTGTGAGCAAGTCCGGTGGACTTGTGAGCCGAGCCCTGCAAAGTTCCCCACTTTGCAGATACAGGCGAAGGGGGTCTTTCTCTTTGCCGGTGAAATGGGAAGGCGTGATTGTTGTGTTTGTGCGATGGTGTAGCATAGCGTTTTTATAATAACGTATTGTCAATCTCTATAGTATATTTCATCGGAAGTATATTTCATCTGAATCCATGGACGCAACTGCATTCATGGTCAATTACGAGTTGCAGGAAGTGCATGATCTGCTAAACAAGGCAATGTTGTCTGACCGCAACCAGAAAGACAAGGTCTAAGCCTTTTTTAAGGATGGACTAAAATAGAGTCGTACATCTCCTCTCGATCGGGTGTAAATGTGTCGTGTTCCCTTTTGATGGAATCTTTTCCGTCGTAAATTGCATAGAATATTCATATCGTCATTTGCACCTAAATCGTAGTTTTTTGTTGTGGTAAATGGTTGATAGATAATTATAAATAAGTATATCTCGTAGATTTTCCACATGGCGGTTTTTATTCGTCTGGGTTGAAATCCAATTTTTTTATGTAAATTTGCATTTCTAAATGTATAATGGTTCTTATTGTGCAATTGTTCCATTTCGTATCAAATATAATATAGTATATGAAAGATAATTTTTTGTCAAAAACGCTGATTCTTTTTGTGTCGCTTTTGTTGTCGGTGGGTGTTTCTGCCCATCCTGTCGACGTTGCCTCTGCTCGTAAGGTGGCCGTCGCTTTTCTGCAGTCGGCCGGACTCAACTCCAACGATGAGGACCTCGTCGATATCAGCGACCGGACGCCTTTCTGGGAATTCTACACCTTCACCGTCAATAATGGCCGCGGATTTATCCTCGTGGCCGGCGACGATAACGTGGAACCTATATTGGGCTATTCTTTCCGCAATGCATTCTCTCCTGAGGCCATACCTCCTCATGTGATGTCGTGGCTCAAAGGTTATGAAGATGAAATACGCTATGCACGCACCGTAGGCAAGCGCTTGGGCAGCGCCGACGAACAGTGGAAACTGCTGCGTGCAGGGAAGACGATCGCAAAGGGGGGCAAGGCTACGGTAGGCCCGTTTCTGACTACTACATGGAACCAAAGCCCTTACTATAACGCGCTGTGCCCCTACGACAGCGTCAACCACGACCGTGCCGTTTGTGGCTGCACGGCTACGGCTACGGCCCAAATCATGAAATTCTTCAACTATCCGGCTTCAGGCTATGGCCAATGCACCTATACCCATCGCTCCATGGGCGACCTCAGCGCCAATTATGAGGTTGATTACCAGTGGGACAGTATGCCTCCGGCTTTGAATGCCAACAGCACCGACGGTCAAATATCGGCTGTGGCCACCCTTATCTATCATATCGGTGTCTCGGTGAGTATGGACTACAATGCCAGGGGAAGCGCTGGCAAAACAGCCAGTTATGGCTATGGCGGGGAACCGTCGTCGGAAAACGCTTTCAAATACAACTTCAAATACAGCCCCTATGTGTGGACGGCATTCCGCATCGACTATGACGTGGACGGCTGGAAGAATTTGATGCGCCAGGAATTGGACAATGGCCGCCCGATCCTCTATGCTGGCTACGATGAGCGCCAATCGGGACATGCCTTCGTCGTGGATGGCTACAACAACTATGGCCTCTACCATCTCAACTGGGGTTGGGGTGGCAGCTATGACGGCAATTTCCGTATTACCAACCTTAATCCTAACGACTATAATTTCAATCTCTTTGCCACTGCTACTGTCGGCATCGAACCCTACCTGGATTGGGATACGGTGGGATTGACGACGGTACGTGTCAGCGCTGAAGGCGTGCGCGGTGCCTCGGCTGCCGACGGTGTGGTCAGCGGTGATGGCAACTATAACTTTGGCGACACGATTGTCATGAGGGCTTCCGCTGCCAACGAGAATACTCGTTTCGTGGGTTGGAGCGACGGCTGCCGTTACAACCCTCGTGTTACGGTTGCCACTGGCGGCACTGTCAACTTCACTGCCCTCTTCGCTCCGGTGCATTGCGACACCATACGCTATTTCACTTGCGACAATTCCATGAACCGCGCCTCTAACATCACTCCGGGCCTCGGCGCCGATTCTGTTTGGGGCATCAAGATTCCTGCCTCTTCACTCCACAATCACCATAACCTTAGCGAGGTCATTTTTATGGGTCGCAAAGCGGGCACTCACACCCTCACGATATATACTGGCACTGACCATCCTGAATCGGTGGCTTACACCGCCACGTTCTACGACAGCTTGGACTACGAATATACCTTCTATTCCCACAAACTGTCGCAGCCGGTTATCGTCGACGGCTCTCAGTCGCTGTGGATCATGCTCAAATGCACCGATGTCGACACGCCGGGGGTGTTCTCTATCTATGGCGGAAATCCCAACGGCTTGCTGGTGGGCGAGGATTTGCATCCCTTCGACCCGGAAGCCCTGTTCAGCTGGATGATAGAGGGCGTCTTTGAGTGGGATGGCGTCGGCTTTGACGAGGTTCATGGCGCACGTCTCGATGCTGCTGTCTATCCTAATCCAGCCGAAGGAATCGCCTATGTGCGTGTGCTCGACGTGGCGCAGCCTACTCGTATTCAAGTGTTCGACCTGAATGGTCACTGTGTCGTCGACAGACCTGCGTTGGCTATGTCTACCCCGTTAGAGGGGTTGGATTCAGGCCTTTATGTCGTCAAGATTTCCTCGGCATCGGGGGTGGTGGTCAAAAAGTTGGTGATCAAATAATAACAGGGACAGTATCTGTCTGTGATTTTTCCGGGAATGAATACGTTGTCAAAAAACATGCTGAAAACCCTCGCGGCTTATCGCCTGATGAAACACTGCGACGAGAACCGCGTTTTCGTCGTTGAGGGGGTCAAGTTGTGCAATGAAGCCATGCTGTCGGGTTTCCGCATCCGCACGGTGTGTGCCACTGAGGATTGGTGCGAATCGCATGCTGGGTCGCTACCGGCTGAGTGCGACATGTATGTCGTCACCGCCGAGCAATTGGAACGGCTAAGCCTTATGCGTAGCCCTAACAAGGTGTGGATGCTTGTAGATCGTCCGGCCCCACAGCCACTAATGGCGGATGCCGATGTGCTTATAGCTCTCGACGGATTGCAGGATCCGGGCAATATGGGCACCATTCTGCGTACTGCCGACTGGTATGGCATCCGTCAGCTGTTCTGCAGCCCTGACACGGTATCGTGCTATAATCCCAAGGTGGTGCAGGCCTCGATGGGCGCCATCTTCCGTACGGCGGTCACCTACTGCGACTTGCCGGCGTTCCTGAAGCAGCATGCGGCAATGGGCTATGCCGTCTATGGCGCCATGCTCGATGGCAACGACCTTTACAATAGTGCGTTGCAACGGCCTGCCATCCTCGTCGTAGGCAATGAGGGTAGGGGCCTTTCGGAGGTCGTGGAGGCCTCGCTGACTTGCCGCTTGACCATACCCAACATCGGCGGAACTTGCGAGTCGCTCAATGCTGCCGTGGCTGCCGCCATACTCATGTCCGAATTTGTGGGAAGGAGATCGCCATCAGCTAAATGATAAAATGGGTACTGCCAAATCTAAAAAAAATTAGTATTTTTGCCTTCTCACAACCTATGGCGTGAGTCTGCTGAATTGTTGGGCAGCAATTTGAGAAACAGTAAAATATCGTTTTTTGAAACTAATTAATAAAGATATGAAAGATATTTTTGAACGCATTAAAGAGTCGACCGGCGGTCCTTTAGGACAGTATCGCAAGCTGGCCGACGGTTATTTTTATTTTCCGAAGCTCGAAGGCGAGCTGGGTCCTGAAATGATGTTCAACGGCAAGAAGGTGTTGAACTGGAGCCTCAACAACTATCTGGGTCTGGCCAACAATCCCGAAGTGCGTGCCGCCGACGAAGAAGGCGCCCGCCGTTGGGGTCTGGCTTACCCGATGGGTGCCCGCATGATGAGCGGCCACACCGCCCTGCACGAAGAGGTGGAAGCAATGCTTTGCGAATACACCCACAAAAAATACGGCTACCTGCTCAATTTCGGCTATCAGGGGCAGATAAGCATCCTCGACACCATCGTCAGCCTGCGCGACGTCATCGTCTACGACAGCGAAGCTCATGCTTGCTTGATCGACGGCTTCCGCGTTACTGGTGCCAAGCGCTTCAAATATCAGCACAACGACATCGACAGCCTGCGCAAGCAGCTGACGCAAGCCACGGCTCTTGCCGAAAAGCAGGGCGGCGGCATCCTGGTGGCTACGGAAGGCGTCTACGGCATGGAGGGCGACCTCGGCGCCCTCGACAAGATTGTGGCCTTGAAGAAGGAATTCAACTTCCGCATCCTCATCGACGATGCCCACGGCATGGGCGTGATGGGCCCTGAAGGCCGCGGTACGCATACGCATTTCAACTGCGCCGACGACATCGACCTCTACTTCTGCGCTTTTGCCAAAACGATGGCCATCATCGGCGGCTTCATCGGCTGCAACGATGAGGATATCATCACTTACCTGCGCTTCAATATGCGCTCCCAGATCTACGCCAAGAGCCTGCCCATGCCTATTGTGTGGGGCGTCAAGCGCCGTCTGGAAATCATCAACCAGCATCCCGAATACCGCGAAAAACTGTGGGAAATATCCTCCTACCTGCAGAAATCGCTGCAGGCCGAAGGCCTCAACACGGGTGTCACCGAGTCGCCCATCACCCCGGTTTTCTTCCCCGGCGATGTCAACCAGGGCACCAACGTCGTGGTCGACCTCCGCGAAAACTATGGCATTTTCTGCTCCATAGTCGTTTACCCCGTGGTGCCTAAAGGACAGATCATGCTGCGCATCATCCCGACGGCCGTCCACACCATGGAGCATGCCAACCGCACCATCGAGGTGTTCCGCGAGGTGAAGAAAAAACTCGACGCCGGCGTCTACAACAAGCCCATGCCGGATATGCATATCATCAAGAAGGGCTGACCCGTAAACGGTGAATTCATTACTGAACGATGAAATATCAACTCAGATGCAAGAAATGTGGCAAAGTCATTGCTGACTTTGCCACTTGGTTCCGTCAGGACCAGCAGTGCCAGTGCGGCAGCGGCTATGCCGAGGTGGAATACACCGACCATAGCCCATTCGTCTTCAAACCTGTCGACACCGACTCTTACCAAGACTATTATTTCGACATACTCCCTATCGAGAATCGCGACAATATCGTCAGCTACGGCGAGGGTATGATTGCCATGGAACGCTGGGATAACCTGGAACACTACGCCCATCAAAAATGTGTCGACTGCCAGGTGTTCGTGTATCGCAACGACTGCAATGCCGGTAGCGGCTCCTTCAAGGATATCAGCGCCGCCCTCGCGGCATCGGTGCTCAAGGAACATGGCGTCAAGGAGTATTGCCTGGCATCGACAGGCAATGCCGGCGTGGCTTTTGCCACCTATCTCGCCAAGGCCGGAATACGTTTCACCGAGTTTGCCCCCAACTGTATAGACCCTGCCACCGTTGAGGCTATCCGCAAGGTGGGGCAGCCGGTCGTCATCTCGAAGGGTGGCTACGGTGATGCCAAGAAAGAAGCCGCCGACTACCATAAGGAGCACCATGTGCTGATCAGCGGCGGCAACACCGACCCGCTGCGCATCGAGTCGAAACGTCTGCTGGCCTATGAATGTATGCGCCAGATTGGCCGCATGCCTTCGGTCTACATGCAGGCGGTGGCGGGGGGCACCTCTCCGCTGGCTCTCGAAAAGGGTATCCGCGACCTGCAGGCCGAAGGCCAACAGGTGGCGCTGCCACATTTGCTGCTGGTACAGCAGGACGAGTGCGACCCCATGGTTACGGCATGGGAGAATGCCACAGCAGCTGGCTTCCCCGAGGGTTGGGAACACCAATACGAGGCCAAGCACGACATAAAGACACAGATCGGTATCCTCACGGCTGCCAATCCGGGCAACTATCCCCTCGTGGCTCCTCTGGTCAGGAAAAGCGGCGGCACTTTTATCCGTGTCAAAGAAGCTGAACTGCCTCGCTATGGCAAAGAAATGCAGTCTTCGCGCAACACGCTGATGGGCCCCGCCTCGATGGTCTGCTACGCTGGTTTCTTCCAGGCTGTCGACCGTGGTCTGATAAAGAGTGGCGACACTGTGCTGCTCAACACCGGCGAAGGCAGCAACCGCGCCCAGTGGTTCAGAAATCTGGTGGACAAAGAAATGTAGCATGAAGAAATTCGAAAATAAAACCGTCTGGATAACGGGTGCCTCGTCGGGCATCGGCGAAGCCACAGCCTACCGCTTCGCCCAAGAGGGCGCCCGTGTCATCGTCACCGCTCTGGAAGCCGACCTGCTGGAAAAGGTCGTGGAACATTGCAAGGCTCAAGGAGCTCCCGATGCCGCTGCGCTTCCCTTCGACCTCTCGGACAGCGACGGTCTTGATGCGCTGGCCGACAAGGCATGGAACCTCTTCGGGGGCATCGACATTCTCTACAACAATGCCGGAATCAGCCAGCGTGGCACCACGGTGGAAACCGAGATGCACGTCATCCGCAAGGTGATGGATATCGACTATTTCGCCCCCGTCATTCTGACCAAGAACATCCTGCCACGCATGATAGCGCAAGGTGGCGGACAGCTGGTGGTAACCACCAGCATCGCAGGCCGTTTCGGATTCCCACTACGCTGCGCCTACAGCTCGGCTAAGCATGCGCTCTATGGCTTCTTTGAAACGGTGCAGGCCGAGACCTACGACCAGAATATCCGCGTCACCATAGTCTGTCCGGGCCGTGTGCAGACCAATATCTCCAAGTATGCCCTCGAGAAAGACGGACGGCAGCATGGCAAGATGGATGCCGGCCAGGCGGGCGGCGTGACGCCTCAGCAGGCTGCCGACAAAATTGTCAGGGCGGTCTACCGCAGGAAAAGGGAGGTCCTCGTGGGTCGCTACGAGCTCCTGATGGCTTACATCAAGCAGTTCTTCCCCGGCTTGGCGGCACGATTGGCACGCAAAATCAAACCTATGTAATCTGTTCTTTCCCAAACGCGGAAAAGGCTCCTCTGGCATGCTTGTCAGTGGAGCCTTTTCAGTAGCATCGTATGTCGGACACAAGGCTATGTCTCAGGATGCTCCTTGGCCTCATTCCAGTAGCGCAGCATCTCTTCTTGCGTAAGGTCGTTGATGTTTCTGTGTTGCTCGTGGGCACGTTGTTCTACATGCTCGAAGCGCTGTTTGAATTTGTTGTTGGTGCGGCACAGCGCATCGTCGGCGTTGATGCCTTCGCTTGCAGCCCATTTGACGAGGGCAAAGAGCATGTCGCCCAGCTCCTCTTCGGCATGGCGGCGTGAGGATTCCTTAAGGGCAGCCTGGAATTCCGCATATTCTTCTTCAAATTTATGGTGGGCATCGTCGTTGCTGGCGAAGTCAAAACCCAAGCCGGCGGCCTTCTCCTGCATGCGCACGGCCTTGACCAGTGGCGGCAATGAGGCCGGCACCCCTTCCAGCGCCGAGTGGCGTCCTTCTGTCATCTTCACCTCTTCCCATCGTGGCGTGTCGTGGGTCTGTGGCGGCTGACGCTGTCCGTCGCGGTCGGGCAGCGAGATATGTGGATGCCGTTTGATGAGCTTGCGGCAGATGCCGTCGAGCACATCGGCGGTAGTGAAAGAACCTTCCTTTTCGGCCAGTTTGGCATAGAAAAGAAGGTGCATAAAGATGTCACCCAGTTCTTTGCGCGTCTCGTCGCGATTGCCGGCAATGATGGATTCGGAGAGTTCATAGACCTCTTCGACGGTGAGGTAGCGCAGCGAGTCGATGGTCTGTCGGCTGTCCCAGGGGCATTCTTTGAGCAGGATGTCGAGGATGCTGCTGAGCCAATGGAGTGATTTCTGTTCTTCTGTCATGGAGTGTAGGGGGCTAAACACGTTGCACATGTTCCACGCCTTCCAGGGCGCGGATGCTGCCCATCAGCTTGTCAAGGTTGCTCAAGTTGTTGACGTAGAGCATCAGCAGCCCTTGTGCCACGCCTTCTGAGGCTTCGAGGGTGATGGCTCGCATGTTGAGGTCCATCTCTTCGCTGATGACGCGAGTGAGTTCCTGCAGCAGGCCTTTGCGGTCTATAGCCTTGATGCTGATGCCGGTGAGGAAGGCTATCTTCTCGCCCGGGCGCCAGCGGGTGCGCACGATGCGGTCCTCATGGGTGGACATCTCGTGGATGGCGTTGGGACAGTTGGTGCGATGCACCATAATCTTGCCGTTGGTGACGATGCCGATTACGCGGTCGCCCTGCACGGGTTTGCAGCAGGGGGCGGGTTGCGTCTCCAGGTTCTCGTGGTCGGTGTCGGTCAGGAAGGGCGACAGGGTAGGAGCTGCTTTGCCAGATTGCTTGGCGATGCCGTTGGTGCCGCCGCGCCTGTCGCCGTCGAAGAGCTCCTGATAAGGCTTCAGGAAGAGCATGTTGGGTTGCGCCTTGCCTAAGTGGAAGCATTGTTGCAGCTGCTCGTCGCTGATGTCGTTGGTGGCGATAGCGAAGAAAAGGTCTATATCGCTCTCCATATTGAAGTAGTTCTTCAGTCGGGCGATACGGTCGGGGGTGAGCTGCAATTTGTGGCGTTTCAGGAAGTCGTGGAGTTTTTGTTCGCCTTCCTGGCGGTATTCTTTTTTCTTGTTGCGAAGATAGTCTTTGATGTGTTCTTTGGCACGGGGGGTCTGGACTTCTTTGAGCCAGTCCTCGGAGGGGAAGGTTTTCTGCGAGGTGAGCACCTGCACCTGTTCCCCGCTGTGTAGCCGATAGCCTATGGGTACCACATGGGCGTTGACTTTGGCACCGATGCAGTGCTCTCCCAGCTGGGAGTGGATGGCGTAGGCAAAGTCGAGCACCGTGGCTCTCGACGGCAGTTTGACGGTCTCTCCTTTGGGAGTGAAGATGTATATCTCCTTGGTGTAGAGTGTCTCCTTGAATTCTTCTACCAGGTCAAGGGCGCTCTTGTTGGGGTCTTCAAGCGAGGTGCGGATCTGTTGCAGCCATTCTTCTACGGGGCTGTTCTGTATGGTTTCGTCGGGGTGGGCTTCCTTGTAGAGGAAATGGGCCGCCATGCCTTTCTCGGCGATGCGGTCCATGCGGGTGGTACGTATCTGTACTTCCACCCAGTTGCCTATGGGGCTCATCACGGTGGTGTGGAGCGATTCGTAGCCGTTGTTCTTGGGGTTGGAAATCCAGTCGCGGAAGCGCGCCGGCTGGGGTCGGAAAAGGCTGGTGACCAGGGCGTAGACCTTGAAACATTCCTCTTTTTCTATTTTGCGGGCTTCGTCGAAGGGCAGTCCTTGCGTTTGCGGCAGGTCGAGGATGATGCGCATGGCGTAGAGGTCGAAAATCTCTTCGAACTGCACCCCTTTGTTCTGCATCTTTTTCCAGCAGGAGTAGACCGATTTCACACGTGACTTGATTACATAATGGTAATGGTTCTCGTCGAGCAGTCGGCGTATGGGTGCCGTGAAGCAGTCTTTGAGTTTGAGCTCGGTGCCAACGGTTTTGCTGATTTTGGCAGCAATCTCGGCATATTTGTCGGGGTTGGTGTACTGCATCACCAGCTCTTCGAGCTCGGTCTTGATGCTGTAGAGGCCCAGACGGTGTGCCAAGGGGACGTACAGATACTGGGTCTCGGAAGAAATGGCCAGCTTCTTGGTGTCTTTCATCGACTGCAGCGTACGCATGTTGTGCAGGCGGTCGCAGAGCTTGAGGAAGATGACGTAGGCGTCGTCGCACATGGCCAGCAGGATCTTTTTGTAGTTCTCGGCTTGCGAGGAGAAATCGTCGTTTTGCTCGGCAATCATGCTGGCCTTGTCGATCTTGGTGACGCCGTCGACAATGCGTGCCACACGGTCGCCAAAGACGGCGCGGAGGTTGTCGAGGGTGATGTCGGTGTCTTCCACAACGTCGTGGAGCAGCGCACAGATGACGGCAATGGGCCCCAAGCCCACCTCCTTGACGGCAATAAGGGCTACCGCCAAGGGGTGGAAGATGTAGAGCTCGCCGGATTTGCGTCGTGTGTCGGCATGGGCATTGCGGGCGATGTTGAAAGCCCTGAAGATATTGTTCTCGTCCTCTTCGCTGAGGGGCTGGTTGGCACGGCAGGCTGCAATGAGTTCTTCGTAGGTCTGTTGCACCACTTGATCTTCGTTTTCCATAGAGACCCGAATGTTTTCTGTACTTTTGTTGGTGGGTTGGTCTGGTCGTCAGATCTCCGCTTGTTTCTCGTGGAGCGCCAGACGGATCTGTGAGTCGAGCTCCTCGCAGAGTTCGGGGTTGTCGCGCAGCAGGCTTTTGACGCCCTCGCGTCCCTGTGCCAGCTTGCTTTCGCCGTAGCTGAACCACGAACCGCTTTTCTTGATGATGCCTGTTTCGACGCCAAGGTCTACAATCTCGCCGTATTTGGAGATGCCTTCGCCGAACATCAGGTCGAATTCGCAGGTGCGGAACGGGGGTGCCACCTTGTTTTTCACCACTTTGACCTTGACGCGGTTACCGATATTCTGGTCGCCTTCCTTGATGGCTTGGATGCGTCGGATGTCGAGGCGTACGGAGGCGTAGAACTTCAAGGCGTTGCCGCCGGTGGTGGTTTCGGGGTTGCCGAACAGCACGCCAATCTTTTCGCGCAACTGGTTGATGAAAATGCAGCAACATCCTGTCTTGCTGATGGTGGAGGTCATTTTGCGCAGTGCCTGCGACATCAGGCGGGCGTGGAGTCCCACTTTCGACTCGCCCATCTCGCCGTCAATTTCGGCCTTGGGCGTCAGCGCGGCCACAGAGTCGATGACGATGATGTCGATGGCACCTGAGCGTATCAGGTTGTCGGCTATTTCAAGGGCCTGTTCGCCGTTGTCGGGCTGCGACACCAGCAGGTTGTCGATGTCCACACCCAGCTTGCGGGCATATACCGGGTCGAAAGCATGCTCGGCGTCGATGAACGCTGCGATGCCTCCTTTTTTCTGCGACTCGGCGATGGCATGTATGGCCAGCGTCGTCTTACCCGACGATTCGGGACCGTAAATCTCGATGATGCGCCCTTTGGGGAAGCCTCCTATGCCCAGGGCCGTGTCGAGACTGATGGAACCTGTCGAGATGGCTTCGTAGCTCTCGTCGGGGCGGTCGCCGAGTTTCATGATGGAGCCTTTGCCGTAGTTTTTCTCAATCTTGTCAAGCGTGCTTTGCAGAATTTTCAGTTTCTCTAACTTCGATGCATCGGCATCGTTTGTTTCTTTTGCCATAAAATCAGTATTTTAATTATTAGTATTTATTTTGTTCTTCCTAAAAATGAGAGTTACAAATATACGATATTTTTTTTAATTTTTGTTTTTTGTCGCTCGAATCAAAAATATTTAGTACTTTTGCAAACTCAAATGGCGTAAAACCAGTTATTCAAGAACACAAATTATTCATATCATGGAAATTTTATCGAACAGAATTCTGAATATGGCTGAGTCGGAGACTTTGGCTATGACCGCTAAAGCCCGCGAACTCAAAGCCCAAGGCAAGGACGTCATCAGCCTTAGCATTGGTGAGCCTGACTTCAACACCCCCGACGCCGTCAAAGAGGCTGCCAAGAAAGCCATCGACGACAATTTTACCCATTATCCTCCCGTGCCCGGCTATCCCGACCTGCGCGAAGCCATCTGCACCAAGTTCAAACGCGACAACAACCTCGACTTCAAACCCGAACAGATTGTGGTCTCTACGGGTGCCAAGCAGAGCATCTACCAGTTGGTGCAGTGCCTCGTCAACCCTGGCGACGAGGTCATTATCCCTACGCCGTTCTGGGTGAGCTACAAAGAAATCGTCCGTGTCGCTGAAGGCAAATGCGTCTATGTCAAAACCAAGATTGAGAACGACTTCAAGGTCACCCCTCAGCAACTCGAAGAGGCCATCACGCCGCGCACCAAGCTGATCATGTTCAGCAGCCCCTCCAACCCTACAGGTATGCTCTACACCAAGGATGAGCTGAAAGCCATCGCCGATGTGGTGGCAAAACATGACAACATCTTCATCATGGCCGATGAAATCTATGAGCACATCAATTTTGTGGGCAAACACGAATCGATAGCCCAGTTTGAGAATGTCCGCGACCGTGTCATCACCGTCAACGGCGTTGCCAAGGGTTTCGCCATGACGGGCTGGCGTATCGGTTTCATCGCCGCCCCAACCGTCATCGCCAAAGCCTGCAACAAGCTGCAAGGCCAGGTGACTTCGGCCACCTGCAGCATCGCCCAGAAGGCTACCGTTTGCGCCATGCTGATGGATCCTGCCACCAGCCCCGACATCATCAATATGCGCAATATCTTCCAGAAACGCCGCGACATGGTCTACAAGCTGCTCTGCGACATCCCCGGCGTCAAGGTGCGTCTGCCGCAAGGTGCTTTCTATTTCTTCCCCGAAGTCAGTTCCTACTACGGAAAAAGCTACGGCGAATATAAGATCAACAACAGCACCGACCTCGCTATGTATCTGCTCAACGAGGCCAATGTGGCCACCGTTATGGGCTCCGCTTTCGGCGACGACAACTGCATCCGCCTGAGCTATGCCACCAGCGAAGAGCTCCTCGTCGAGGCGCTGCGCCGCATCAAGGAGGCGCTCCTCAAACTGCAGTAAGCTCTCCTGTCGTCAACTTGTCGACACAATACAGAAAAAGGCGTCCCGACTCATGCTGTCGCGACGCCTTTCTTTTGGTCTACGCAAGCGGATCTCCCCCCAATGGGCGATATGACTACGCTTTCACTTTCATGCTGGTTTGACAACATGAAAAAAGAGGAATAGCCTCAAGGCCATTCCTCTTTTTTTATATTGTGGTTGTTGTCAG
>Ga0247608_10004735_pt1 | contig 15037 bp, 21 predicted proteins | sample 176DNAGHGlowgp2_FD_193490 | JGI IMG/M metagenome (GOLD analysis project Ga0247608, IMG submission 193490) | Sheep rumen microbial communities from Palmerston North, Manawatu-Wanganui, New Zealand - 1766 DNA GHGlow gp2 | ecosystem: Host-associated > Mammals > Digestive system > Stomach > Rumen ...
TTGAATATGGACGTTTCTTTATAACAGAAAATATTTGAGTTTTTAAATCACTCATAAAACCTTGAATTTTGAATTATTTTTAGAAAAATGATACCTAACTCGTCTACGAAATTTGATTTCAAAATAGACGAGTTTAGGTACCTTAAAATTGAAATTAGACAAGTTCGTCGTATAGACTTTTCACATCGTCAAAATTGGAATTTCCAAAGACAAAATCAGCAATGTCTTCAGTGTTCTCATCACCAAAGATAATACGCATTAGATTCCAAATAATGTTGTTTACTTTGGAAGGAAATCCAAATCCAGCCCCACCGTCTCTAAATTCGACGCCAAATAAATAAGCAATTTTCTTTTCGGCTTCAACAATTGCACGATATTCCTCAACAAATTTCTCTAATTGTTCAGGACTCATAGCGAAAGGTTGTTCTTTTGCTTCAGGTTTCGAATATTCCTTTTTAGATTCTGGCTTGGGTTCTTCCTTAGGCTTACTTTCGGATTCTTTGTGAGCTTCTTTAAGAACATCCTCTAAACCAGCAGGATAATAGAAACGTTTTCCGTCCTTTTCAACACACTTAACGGTACCTTCCTTCTCCATGTCTTTAAGGATGTTGTCAACAATACCTTTAAGACTAAACGGACCATCGAAAGTAAACTCTCGTTTAGACTCAGACTTGGCTTTAGCCTCAGCTGCTTCTTTTTCAGCCATTTCTTTGAGTTCGTTATCTATAGCTTCATCAAGATTTAAACCCATTTCACGAGCGAGGAATTGTGCAAACGGACTTCTTCTCATTTCCTCAAGACGCTCTTTAGTCATTTCTTTCATATATATAATCTTTTAAATGTCATTTTCATATCTAACAGCACGGAAACTTGGAAGATTTGGAACAGGGTGTTCTGTATTAGTTCATCCAAAGAATTTGACAGTTCCTAATTTTCCAATAATATTATCAATATCGTCTCTATACTGTTGCTTTAATAACCTATCTCCTATAGGCTTTGCTTTAAATTGAGTTCCGTCTTTTGTTTCCATTAGGAAACACATATCTTCATCACGTAAGCCTTCTACAATTCCAAGTATACGAAACTCATCATCTTGGAATTCTTTTATTTTTAATGCACGATTATCTCTCGCTCCACACTTATATTTTTTGTCTGGATCTTTAATCACCAGACCTTCATATCCAGCTGCTACAGCCTCATTGTGCATATCCATAATTGCATCAAGACCTTTTATAAGTCTTTGCTCAATTATAATTAATTTTGAATCAGATGGACAATCCTTCTTAAATTTGTTCAGTCTCGCGACTCTCTCTTTAAATGTAGCTGATTCGTCTACAATGTCATAACAATGATAACAAAGTTGTTTATGGTCTTCTTCTAAAGTTTCTTTTCTTGCTAATCCGCTTATTTTCTGAAGATTTCAACCATGACGATATAATTCTCCATCCAAAATCAAACCTTTATTTTCAGTTAAAAGTTTGATTATGTATGGATCTTCTCTTATGTAAGTCGCCGGAATATCATAGTCACCGCCGCCTCTTGAAGACGTATGAACTTCGCCATCTCGCATAAAAATAAGCATTCTTACGCCATCGTGTTTATACGATCCATATCATTCTTTATCAGTTAACTTTTTGTTATCCTTGTCAAGAAGTTTGCATAGCATTGGTTTAAGTGCACCGTTTTGATCTGTTTTGGTTTCACCTAAAATTTCAGAACATTTTTCGGATGTAAGTTCTTCAAACTTTAAATCACTTACATCCTTGTATCCTTTATCAAGATACTTTTTAAAATTGGAATTAAATTCCAATTCACATTGTTCGTCTAATGTTCTCTTTACTTTTCCTTTAGTAATCTCTATGTCTGGAGCTTGTGTTTTCTTTCCATCAATTAGCCCAGATTCTCTATGGATTAGATATGTCTTATCTTCTGTTTCTGTGGTTCAGATATGAACATATCTAACTTTACCTTTGGAATCCAATCCAATCGCCTGTTTGTTTAATTGCATTGTATAAGAATATCCGTCAAATCGTCTGGAAGACGAGTAGAAGTACTAAAAACTATACAAGTATCTGCTAGTTTTAGTAATTCGATTTCTTCAACATTTTCCAAATGTTCTTCGTTTACATAACTTACAAATAATGATTCAAAATCCTCAGGAAACGGATCTAACAACACTGCTTCATATACGAATCTACCATACTCTTCTTTGATTAATCGAAGACCGTATGCATGTACATTGATGTTAGATAAAATCATTCCGTTAAGTTTGGTTATATATTCTTCAGCTTCTTCTAACATTTTTGTAAGTCTAGAATAATCTTCATCTGAAATTGAATAATAATTTGGCTTTAAAGTGGTTTGATCCCATATCCCATTACTAAGAGTATAGTCTTGATAATTATTATCAATTTTCATTATTTTCCAGTACTACCAAATCCACCAGCACCTCTCTGTGTTTCAGAAAGTTCATCTACTTCGTTGAATTCTATTTGTGGATACGGAACAATCATTATCTGTCCAACTTTGTCTCCAACGTTATACCAATCACAAGCATTCCATTGATATTTATCAGCGTTGCCAGGATTTACAATAGATGTAGTAGTCCATTCACCATTGGTTTCTTCACAAGGTTCATTTTCAATACGGTAATTACGCTTAAAACGCAACTTTAGTTCACCTCTATACGAACTATCAAGGACTCCAACAGCATTAGCAAGCGATAAATCATATTTAGATACACTACTTCTAGGAAAAATTAGCATAACATATCCTTCAGGTACTTCAAATGCTAATCCAGTTCCATATTCTATATATTTATCAGTTACATTAATAGATGTTGCAACAACATCCATTCCTGCATCTCCTGGTTTGGCGTATTGTGGAATTACTGCTCATTCATTAAGCTTTTTTATATTAACTTTCATAAAATTTATTCCAAGTTTTGTTTATTTCTTCAAATTGTTCAAAGGAGAGATTTAGTTCTCCATATCCATTCTTATTTCTAACTATTAGAATTAAATCATTTGACTCAAGACATAAAACATCTTGCATAAAAACATTTAATTCGAATAAAGGCAGTGTAAATCCACATAGACGATATAAATTAGTATTTGTTTCAAAAAGAGCTTTCATATCACCTCTGTGCATTATCCATCCGTCTACACATGCTACTCTACGTATCATTTTTCTTTACATATAAAGTACAATGGCAAATATTCTTTTCTCGATATTCTTTACACGGGCAAAGTCTATCTTCATGTGTTTCTCCAGGATTATCACATGCGCATTCACCATTGTTTAATTCACAACGTTTAAGAACAGCATTTACAATTTTATCATTTGGATTTAGTATCCAGCCTTCTTTTCTAAGAATCTGTATCATTTATTAATTTTAATAAATTTTCTTTAGTATCTACTCCAATTTTTCTGTTATATTCTACTCCATTGCTGTAGCATATTAAGAGTGGAATATTTCTAACATGTAATAAATCAAGAAGATCGTCTTCTGCTTCATCAGCACTTACTTCTATGAACTTAGACTTAATTTCATCCGGTAATTCTTCTATTGTAGACGCTAATGTTCTACATGGGCCACATCAAGAAGCAGAAACTTTTATAACATGAACCCCAGGAACATTAAATATTTCTTTATATTCTTTAACAGTACTTATTTTATTCATTACTTCCAAAATTTATAAGTTATATCTTCCATGTACCATCTTTCGGGATCATGATGAATTTTAACCATCTTTTGATTAGTTGTTCTTACGTTAATAGGTCCATCGTCTTCACGATAAGAACCAATCTTAACATAATCAAAATCTGGAGTAAAACGAGGATATTCATCCATTCCAGAATACCACGCTGTTTTAAGTTCAGGATGAGTTTCATGTACCCATTTCGAAAGTTTATTAACTTCTACTGGTTCTGCGTCTCCTCCTAGAAAACAAACACATGTAACACCGCGATTAGAAGTTAATAAATCTTCTAATGTTGATTTGGTAAGTTCGTTTCCTACATCTCCCCATAGCTCTGGACTATGACATCCAGGGCAATGTATGGGGCAATTGGAAATATTTATACATAGTGAAATTTCATCTGGAACTTCACTAAAAGTTACTTGACAATTAAGATACTTCAACATTTTCTGGTTTTGTATAAACTCTCTTAAGAAAATCTCGATATCTTGGTTTAGACCAATTATCTACTGCAGTTAAATATCCTATGATTCTAGTTCAATACTTAATGTGCTTTGAATGACAGTGAGGACATTCTGTAACTGGAGCGTTAACAGTATGACCGCAATCTTTACATTCACTCATTGGAATATTAAACGTAAAGTAGTTTGTACCATACTCTCTAGCAACATCAAGCATTTTGAGGTATTGTTCTTTACTTAAATGAGCGTCAAGATTAATATGAGCTGCTTGGCCTCCATCAGTATATTGTGCTATTTCTCTACCATGTAGTTTCATCTTATCCAATACACTGGTGTCATCCCAAGGATTATAGAAATAACAATTATAAAGATTTTGATCTTCTGGTACCCAATAACCATCCTCTTTATCCCATTCATAGAATTTTACCGCAAGATTTTCACCAGGAACCGCTTCAGAATTGAATAGGAATGGACGTTTTCTATCATGAATAGAGTGTTTCTTATTTTCTTCTTTTACAGTACCAAATAAAAGAGACAAGAATTTCTTATATTCGTCGTTATTAGTTGTTTCAATTCCTAAGAACTTCGCAGCTTCAAAATATCCAAGCAGACCGATAGTACTATAAAGCTTAGACATCCTAATATAATTTGCATTACAAATAGTGAACATTCCTTTGTCTTCCATATCATATAACATTGTTTTATATGCAATATGATACTTATAAACACGTTCAAGAATATCAATTATGTACTGTCTTAAACTCTCTTCAAATCCTTTATGTAAAGGAAGTGATAAAGTACCACCTATTGACTTATATCAATCCTGAACAATTCTATTGAAATTAAGAGTTATAACATTACAACTTCCTGTCATAACGCCAGTCATTCCTGTAGTAGAACTAAAGGTATTTTCGGAAATTTCATTAAGAACTCTACAGCAACTTGCAAGAGCAGTAGGATTATCACTATTAAAGCAGAAAAAGCTTCCACCTTTTGCTCATTCTTCAGCACACAGTTCCTTATATTCTAAGTCAAGATAATCTTTATCATCATGAACCAAAGCCATTGTAGTTACTGGGAAGGTAAGCGGTTTGATGAGTCTAAGTTCCCTATGTAACTGCATAAACATTCTTTGAAGAGTGTCTATAGCTTTTCATTCCGGTTGCGTTCCATCGGGATAATAAAAATCTTCAAACAAAGACTTAAAATAAACAGAATCATAATAACTTAGATTTGAGAACGGAGAATTGAAAGATCTATTACCAGCTGGCTGATTTACACCATAAATAAACTGTTTCATTCCCTTACGAATATAATATTTAACATCGTGAGGTTGTACAGTACCAGTAGTAACGATTTCATCAAGTCTATCATATCATTTTGGACCAAACTCTGCAATTACATAATAATTCAGTGTGATAAAATAGTCACCAAGTGCTACAGCACCTTTACATTGAGAGCTCGAAATAAATACGAAATTAGTAACTTGACCACTAAATGAAGCAATATCATTTGGAGGAAGCGGAGTCACACCATCAACATTTCCAACACCATCAGTCATTAAAGGATACAACGTATCTGCTTGACAATAAAACTTTTTAGTAGGAGTAGATGATTCATCGTGTGTGTATATTATGTGATGTTTTAAATCACACACATATTGTTTTCCTAACCCTGGTTCAGACTCATTTAGTTTATCTTTCATATAAGACCTTTGAATGAGTCTATTAGTTGTTTTATAAACTTCTCCTTCTAGATTAGCTACGTTCTTAATTGCAACATTTGAATTAGCATCCGTTTCGGAAGAAGATGCTGCGTTTGCATTAGACTCAGCATATCCATCCATATAATCCATTCTTTCTCGAATGAATCTAGTATCATCATGCTCTTTCTTATATTCAATATAAGCAATTTGAACATCATAATACTTAAATTCTCCAAGAGAATAGATTACAAGTTTTTGAATATCTTCTACACTTTTATCTTCATCAAATGTCTGTGTAACAGTTTCTAAATAATTAATTATGTCATCAGGTGCATCTGAATTATAAACTGCATTAAATGCATTATTTACTGCGTTTTTAATTTTTTCAAAGTCAAATGGAACTACTGTTCCGTCTCGTTTAATTACATTCATATTACTGATTTTCTGTGAACATTTGATAGACTAATAGATTCTTTTCAAATCTATTAACTATATCTTTATCATCCTCTGTAATGAGTGAACTAAACGCATCTAAATAATTAAGCTTCGTACATTCTTCCTCTGCATCTACATAGTTCCTGGAAGAAGAGTCCATATATACATTTTGATATGCTTTTAAAACCATTTGGGGTGCAATTTTTACTTTTCCACCTTTGTTTGTGATTTCAAAAAGCATGCTATTCTCAATCAATTCACCAAGTTGTCGTTGTCTTTCTTCTGGTTTAGCAGAAAGAGTTGACTTTTCTAAATTTTCAAATATATTATCTGAATTATCAGTAAGCTCTAACAAATTCTTAATAATTCCTTCGAAATCATTAAAGCCAGTACTTGGTTTTAATTCATAAACATTTATTCACTGCGAATTAAATGCGAATAAATTACCCGTTTTTCTATCTTTATATGCCTTAAATAGTTTATAAATAGGCTTTCTTACATCTAAGGCATAGACTAAATTAATAGTTTCAGCATAGCCATACACATTATCTTTTAGTATAGCTTGAACTCAAACTCTATTGTATGTAATATCTTCCTTTGAATCCGTTATGGTCAGTTGAGATGGAAGTTGCACTTGTACTGAGAAATCAGTAGTAAATTTCTTCATTATCTCTATAAACGGATTCACATATTCTTTAGTTGAAAGATATTCGTTATCTTTAATAACCGTTGATTTTCCTTCTAAAAGTTTCCCAATAGTTATTTCCATCTAAATTTAAATATTCTTTAAACAACTGTTTAAAAGGAACGTTTTTCTTATAATTAACTTCTCGCCGTTTATTAATAAGAGAAACTCCATCTCATACATATGTACCTATTTTGGAAAACGGTCTTTGTGCAATACTAATAAAGTAAGCTTCCAAAATTCTAGCTTCTTTTTTAGTTAAACCGTGTATTATTTCACAGGTCCATCTCGAATCTATAGTATTTGATAGCATATCATTACAGCCTATATGAAACTGACGACCTTCTTGCCAGTTATTCATATCTAATTTACCATGACCTATATAATATACAGTACCTTTATATAGCCAAAAGTAAACAGAGCAGTCATGCTTCTCCCACCAATCTCTATCTCTTTGTTTAAATAATCTATTTAAATCTAGAAGTGCAAAGTTAATTCAACAACCGTTATTCGCTTTTTTCTTTAAATATTGCATAGCTTCTAGATATAAAAAGGAGAGGGTTGGTCTTAACCCTCTCCTTTACTGTTTCTAATTAGTTGTTAGACTAAAAACCAGCGACCTCGTTACCGAAGAAGATGTAACGACCCTTCTGAGCATTAACTGAAGGAGTATACTTTAGACGGCCAACAACGTTCTTGCCATCCTTTACGCGGTAAACAACTTCAATGTTAAGATCAGCCTTAACGTCAGCCATAATTTCCTTAGCTGCCTTGATAGCAGCATCCTTTGTGGCGCCATCGCCAGAAAGAGAAACTACAAGCTCGCCGTTATCAACTCTACGAACCTCGTAGGTTCTTTCGGTAGCCATGCGGCCTTCAGTAACAACATTTTCATAAGTGTAAGGACGTTCACGAGTATCCTTGGAACCATTTGCCACTACAATAATGAAACCAACACCAGGGACAGATGTAAGCTTCTCTTTAGCTAGCTGTTCGTTTGCAAAAGTCTTCAAGCCAGCATCACCAACTGGAGAACCAGCGTTCTTCCAAGATGCGGTCTTATTACGAATAACCTTATAACCTTCAGCTTCAACAGCAGCAACAGCTTCCTCGTAGGAATACACTTCAAATTCTTTCTTTACCATAATTAAAATTTTTTAAACATTTAACATTAATCCTATTTTTTACTTGGTTTCTCCAAGAGTTTAATCTGTTTTCTTTCAGAGTTTGGTAACACAAAGATACTAATAAACTCTGAAATTTACAAATTTAAATTGGATTTTTCATCTAAAAAATTAATTACAGTAGATGCGAAAACATTGCTATCTCAAGTGAGATTAAGCATTATTCCAAAAGTAGAATCTGAAGGATTTCCCACTCAACCCGCATTTACACTCAAATGTCTCCTTAAAGTTTCTTTTATAAATTCGCTAAAATTAAAATTATTTTCGTCTACTCACATACTATTCAAATTCTATTTCTTTGTCGTAACCAAACATTTCACAATAAGCTACACGACACATTAGCTCATTGAACATTTTTAAACCTTCTCTTAATTGTTTATCAGTTACATAGAAGCATCTAGACCAATAGTTAGGAATAGTTTCTACTACTAACATGTTCGCTTTGAGTTTCCAACCAGTTTCTTTAGAAACACCGTAATTACGCATGCAATAGAACCATAGTACTTGACTATAGCATCCCATTTGACGAGCATAGTTGTAGTGATCAAAAGAACCACCTTCTGGAACCATAAAGCAGTTAACACTTTTACCAGTAGTCTTTAGGTCATTAAGTGTTACTACCTTTGAATCAAAATCAATTGTCCAATTATCTGCTTTTAATTTAAACTTCAATACTGAACAATTGTGTCCCTTATAGATAACTACAAAGTCCATAAACAATGCATCTTCGTTAAATGCAAGTATTGGATCTCCAAAAGGTGTTACAGGATGTAACTTGCTCATTATTTCCTGATTACCAAGACAAGATTTAATACAAGCGTCCGCTTTATCCCAGTCCTTATCAGATAAAATTCTACGGACTTTTTCAGTAGGAGTTTTATTCAGTTCTTCTAGATTCTTAGAATACGTATCCCAGACATCTTTAATAGAATTCAGTCGATTAATGTCTGTATCTATAGATGCTGCATAATAATCAGCTTTTTTGGCAGCTGCTTTTATTGCATCATCCAACCCAATCCCATCTTTAAGAAAATCAGGAATAAAAATCAAGGTATCACCTAACTTTGATCCAGGATTTCCTAGTTTAGGAGCTAGTTCAAAAGATTCTGGCTGAAGAAGACACTCATGAACAGCACTACCCAACTGAAGACTAGAAGTCTTCAATTTGGGTGGTGCCTTAAACAGAGATGGATTACCGCCTTCTTTTGGATCAATCCATTTTAATCTAGAATTAGATATATAACGTGAATATTTAGAAGAAAAATAAGTATCGTCATCTATTTCCTCTTTACGCACGGAATTGATATCTGGTACAATTTTAAAATCGCTAAACTTTACTTTCTCCATAATCTATTATTCTAAATTAATATGATCACTTAATTGGTAAATTTAGATCATATACTCTACGATGCCCTACATTATAATACTTGTTATGAGGGGCATCCATCAAATAACAAAATATACCAGCATCAATAGCGTCTTTATAATTGGCCCATTTATCGTCAATTAAAATACTTACTTTATGCTCCTTTAATAAATCGATTTTACTTTCATTCCACGGAACACAATAAACTGGTGCACAAGGAAAACCGTTTCTTTCAAGATTTCTCTTAGTCCACTCTATTGGAATACTACGACTGGTAATATATAAATCAGGTTCAAAACTAGGCAAATGTTTAGTTGGTAGAGTTGTCCAAAACTCTTCATCTGTACTTAGATCTTGTAATTTCTCTCTAATACTATAAGAGCCATTCCAATAATCATTAAGTTTTGTACCTGTTTTTGCCTCATAGGCTCCAATGAAATCCAGACAAACATCGTCAATGTCCAATGCTACAATCGGACGATTCATTGGCAAGAATATCCTATTATCCCCAGCAGGATTAATATAGAAATACTCAGCAAGAATTAAAGCATTAGCTGCAACTTCTGCAATACTTAAATTACCTTCTGGAGTGTAATCTTCTCCTAACTCAAACGCTGTTAAATGCTTCTTAAGTGAAGAAATTACATCTGTCCATTTTAACCCTTTCATCCATTCATGTACATCATGCTTTTCTAGTTTTGACGTAAGAACTTTATTTACTTCATTTAATCCACGCTGTGGAACTAAATCGTACCTAATTGGTAATAATTTCTGGTTCATTTTCTTGACTACTATCTCCTTGTAAAACTTGTAAAAATATACTTGCAAGTCTCATTGCTAAATCCGGTTCTTTATCCGATTCTTCAGGATCTATAGCCATTTGCATACTAAGACCCTGTTCATCCTCGGTAAAATACATTGTTATTTTAGTTTCCCGAGTTTGAAATTTAACTACGCATTCTTCGTTTTGTTGCATTTATAAGTTTAATTAATTAGCATAATCTTTGATTAACTCGTAAAACAACTCCTTGCTTATAATAACACATTCGCCGACAGAACAAATATTAGTTTCTTTTTTCTCCTGTTTATTCCAAATAATAGCAAATGTTTTTGGATCCACAGTAGATTCGCTTCGAATTTTAAAATATGAGGGAATTGATTGAGTCTTTTTTAGCTGTATGTTTACTGGTAATTTATGTTGAGTATCTATGATGTCAACTTTATTATCATCAGTAGACTTACTTTCACTTCTACTAGTTTTTACACCAGTAAACCCAAGATCTCTTAATTCTTTAGCAATTTGTGCTTCGTAACGATTTCCTTTGTTTTTAGAATATGCTTTACTTCTTTGCCTTTTTGGTTTTTCTTGTTCAATATTATTCTTCTTGGTTTTTCCCATAATAATCTTTCACGTTATTAATTAATTCACGTGTTCGTTTATCACCATGAGCCTTTCTAAAATCGCTTATATCTTTATCGCCTCCATGTCTAGGGAGGAATATAACCTTCAAATCCCTGAATTGCTTCTTAATTTTACACATTGCTTTTATTCCAGGTTCATCATTGTCATAGTTGATATAAATTCGATTGAACTTTGTTTTTAATTTCTCGTATTGTGAATCTGTAACAAACACGTTTTCTGAACAAGGAGCAATTGCAGTAATTCCATATTCGTAAAGAACCATTACGTCTTTAAGAGATTTGGTTATTACTAAATCTTCGCCACCTTGCTTTGGAAGTAAATGAGCTCCCTGAATTTGAGTAGCTTTTCAATTTCCAACAAATTTAAAATTACGACGAGACGGAAAATAAATCCGTCAATATTCTACACCTTCTTTTGTACCACCAAAATAGCCGTAGCAACGTTCATTTCCACTATAAACAAAGAAGATGTTTCCATTTAATCAAACTGTTTTACAAGGATAGACCTTGAATTTATCCAAAGTCTCTTTTGTAATACCATATCTTCCCCACCAATTTAGATCAACGTCATCTCATTCACGTATTTCTACTTGAATTCGAGACGTTTCTGACTTTTCAATTTTGGTTCCGGAGTATTTGATTTTCGCTTTATTTACAGGAATATCAGGACGACTAATCAATTTAAAATCGTTGGCTATTATCTGTAAAGCCATGTAGTAGGAGGTGTTAAACAATATCTGAACATATGCGAAACAATCAATAAATGACGAATCGCCAAAATCATGCATGATTAACCGTCCTGATTTATTCCTATAAAATGATACAGTTGGATGTTTGTCGTTACGTATCTTTGAGCAAAACAAACCTTTTTGAACTTTTATTCCATAATGTTCAAAAATCTCTTCTTCAGAAACCTTCGAAAGGATATATTCTTTAGTTAAATTGATAGTACTTGTTAGATCATAAGATACGTCTGACATTGCTTATTAGAATGGAAGATCTTTTTCTTCGTCATCCATTCCAAGAGCTTTTGCTAAGCCGTCTGTACTACCAGTTGTAGTCTGAGCCATATTAGTAGGTTGAGCATTCTTTGCTGCATCAATCTTCTTCTGTTCAGACTGATTCATTACAAGACCGTGTCCAATAAATCTTGTAGCGATACCAAGAGCACCAGCTCTATTGATTTTTGCAGGGAAGTTAGGAACTGAAGAGAATCCATTATTTTGAGGAACAAGTTTAATCTCAACTTCTGTACCAGCATAAGGTGTAGTCCAGAAATTAACCAATTTAACAAGTTGATCAAAGTTAAGACTCTTAACGTTTACTTTCTTCCCATTGACAACAACATTTTCTTCATCGATACTTTGACCAATCTCAGGATTTAGTGCGTCAATAATTTGACGAACTGCAATCATGAAATGTTCTGCAGGAGACGGATTAGGTCCAAACTGACTAGCAGTTCTTTCTGCAGATGTAGGCTCAAAGAAATTGTGAGTGAACTCTCCATAACCGTCTATATCGAGTGTAAGTTTCATAGTTTTGTAATCCTGACCTGTATTCTGAGAATGAATGTCACTTAATTCAACAGAAACAAATTTTGCTTTATAAATACCAGGCTGAAGGAAATTTCCACTTTCTTTTGCACCAGTGGTGGCGCTTAAATCAAACATACCCATATTAAAAATAATTTAAATAACACTAAAATGGAAGAGCATCTTCACAATTCTCTTCTTCAAGGATTTCATCAATCACATCTTCTACGCTAGGCTTTTCTAATTCTTCCATTGCTTCTTTAACATCGGAAAAATCATTTTCCTCTTTAGCGCTACTGTTATCTACTGGTGTAAGAACAAATACATTGTCCTTTACTACACCATCTTTATCTTTAAATTCTGAGAATGTAAACATTGAGCCAAACTTCATTAAGCTGACTCTTTGCTGACCTTTAAATGAAACAGTACCCTTTTTAGTTAGCTTGTTTCCATCTGCACCATCTGTAAATACTTCAGATTTACTTATAATCGGATAAGTCGTTTCGTTATCTACTGTTCAATAATTAATAGATAGTCTATCGCCTGCTACAGCGCCTAATTTACTAACAGCAGATGCAGTTAAAATGAACTTGTTGTCATCTAACTGTAAATCGAAGTCCTTTGCTGTTACTGCGGTTACAGTTTCGACTTTTACATTGCTAACTTTTTGAGTTACTTCATCAAATTCAAATGAAACTTTAAGCATTCTTTAACGATGGATAAATTCTTTCTCAATGTGAGGTAAATGTGCCATCTTCGTTTCTTTCTGCAACAATAATATCTTTATTTGCGAGATGTTGTGGTCTTGCTCCAGTTAAAACTTCTCCATCCTGACCAAAATTAATACAAAGATTTGATTCATCATCACGATGAACAAAACCAATTGCATCAGATCTTGCAGACAGAATTCTCTTAAGTTTTCCCGTTAAATCAAGATCCTTAACAGAACCGTCAAGATTTTCACTTAGAGATACATCCTTAACATGTCCACAAATAATAATATTATCAGCAGCACTTGCAATTAAATCCACAATTGCTTCTACGGCCTGTCTAAGAAAACTATATCCAGAACCATTTGGAAGTCTTGTAATATCTGTAACATTTGCATATCTTTCAGAATACATTGGTGAACTCTTATAAAGATTTACAGCTACAGGTTTTGCAATTTCTTCAACTGCGGTAATTGTATCTATTGTTATATACTTGTAAGGCTTTCCTGCCTCTTTAATTGCCTTAATAACTTCTTTTAAGGTTGATAAATTATCAATCTTAACTTTTAATGCATCTACATATGTAGATCCATTTTCAAAATCCAGTATTAAATTATTCTCAAGAGTACTTAATACTGTGGTTTTACCAACTTTAGGCAGTCCAAATAATATTAAATATTTAGGATCCTGCGTTTCAGCTGGAATTTTTGTTGTTGGTAATGTTACTGCCATTAAAAACTAAACGTTATAGGTTTTTTAACTTCTCCAGTCTCTTTGTCGACTGTAGATTCATCTTCGTTTTCTGTACAGTATTTGCACGGAATATTACCACGCTCTGTCAGGAACTTAGTAAAATCCGTAATTTTGTCTGGTTCTGGTAACTCCTTAAATCATCCAACACTGCCCCAGAAACCAGTACATATAACCCTATTGGCTATACCATAACGATTTTTACTTACAATAATACTTCTTAAAACCTCTCCAATCCCATCATCTCCAAGTACTTTGAATCCACGATAGGTAGATAACTTTTCTCTAAACGGAAAGAATAATTGCAATACTACATCAGAATCTTGACCTGGATTTCCTGAATCTTTCAAATCATTTAGACCAGGTTCTGATAAGTCTGCCTTTCTTCTATCCATTGAAGAAGATTCTCGATTTTGCTGCATTAACGCAAATCAAGACAACGGTAACTTCTTTTTCAGAGTAACCATATATTTTGATAACTCATCGATTTCTTCTTTTAATTTTCTACCTTCTTCACATCGAATTAATGAAAAATGGTCCAATACACCAATTATTAATTGATGTGGATTATTAGGAATATAAACTTTTCGATTTCCTCTTTTTTCAAACGTACCTATCGTTTCAGCAAATTCTAAAGTACATTTATAAACAGAATTAGCACTTACTGTTGATTCAACTATAACAATATATTTAGAAACAGTCTCGATTCATTCTCTAGCTTTTTCCAAACATTCATATGCATAATCATTTAATGGTTGCATAAACGAAAACATATCATCAATAGTAAGATAAATTCCAAATTCTTCTGCACAATAAAGTGCCATTAATTTGGCAAGTAAAACATCCTCTCCAATCTCCAAAGAAAAATACAGAAAATAAACTGGCTTTTCTTCATTGATTTGTTTTAAAAGATTATACATCATATATAGCACAAACGAGGTTTTACCTACAGAACTAGCTGCACTAACCAGATAATATCTATGTGGCTGAATACCACCTATGACTTTATCTAGCTTTGGCATACCGGTAGATTTACCAATGTTTTGACCTTTTCTACCTTGAGTAATTATTTTTCAAAGTTCTTCT
>Ga0247608_10004736_pt1 | contig 15036 bp, 17 predicted proteins | sample 176DNAGHGlowgp2_FD_193490 | JGI IMG/M metagenome (GOLD analysis project Ga0247608, IMG submission 193490) | Sheep rumen microbial communities from Palmerston North, Manawatu-Wanganui, New Zealand - 1766 DNA GHGlow gp2 | ecosystem: Host-associated > Mammals > Digestive system > Stomach > Rumen ...
CTGTACTATTCAAAATCTTTCTCCATTCGTTTAATCTTTTTCAAAATCTGATAATTCTTTATATCCAATTTGTGTTGCACAATCAAATGTTCTGCTTCAGCTATCGTTTCTGTAAATTTCACATTTCCTTGAAACTGTAACATGAAAACTTCGTCTTTTGACCAAGGCCTGGCTCCTGGTGTCATATTAATATAATGGGCAATCATTTTATCATTATAATATAGTGTATCACCACAATCTCCCAGATTATGTTTTTTAATCAAATCTATTAGTTCTTGCCTAGTCATAGTAGTGTAAATATATAAAATTGTTATTAAATTCCAATGTAAATTGAATGTAAACAAAATTTTACAAAAACTTGTCAATTTTTACTATTGACAAGTTCTTTTTTATTAACTAATTTTTAATTTTAAACTAAATGGAGTTCAATATGACAGAAATAGAAAAACTTAAAAATTCAATACGAGATATGCAAAGTAGACCTTTTGGTGAAACATACATTCAGCCATTATTGTATAATATATTAGGCGATACAAAATCTGATAAAAATTCGTATGATGCACTCCGAAATGGTAAACTTCGGGGTGAATATAAAGCAATAAGACTAAAAGCGAAAAAATCAAATAAAAAATCTACTAATATGTTAGAACAAATTTTATCAACTATAAACCCAGATTTAATACCATTTGATAAAATTGAAAATGATGATGCTGTAGCAAATTGTCAAAATATAAAACCAGATGAATTTGATTATCTTGATTATTTAATTGTGTGTGAAGATTGTATGTATTTATTTGAAATCTCAGTAGAAGATTTTAATAAATATACAACAACCGAAGATGAAAAAGATAAATTTCCTAACTGGAGTTTTAAACACGGTAGAAAAGAAACTAATAAAAATGGACAATTTAATATACGAAAATCAAATGTACAATGGCATTTAACACATACATTTAAACAGAAAATTACTTGGGAAGAAGCATATAAAATATGGGAATCCATTAAAATTTAAAGGTATCATTTTGATACCTTTTTAAGTATCAAAAAATTATAATAATGTATGATTAATAAATAAATTACTATATTTTAATAAAGGTAAATTATGAGAAATTCTGTTAAAAATCGTACAAATAATGTTAAAATCAAATCCGAAAAATTGAGTAAAACTCACGTTATCCCTACACACAACATAAAATATAATCAAGACACTATACCATTTTTGAAAGAATTATTAGATAAAAAAAATAATTATACAACAGAACAAATTTTATATTCTGTTGGTAAAAAATTATTAGGATATGACTTAGAAGAGTATATCAAATATAACAGTGATTTAGATATAAACATTCCTGATAATACAATTAAAGAACACGATTTATTAGGCACAATATATCAGTATCTTACTCCAAAAAATATAAGATTAGATAAAGGTTCATTTTATACAAGTGAAAATATGATAGAATCTATTATCAAAAATGAAATGATAACTGAATCAGATACTATATTTGACCCTTCATGTGGAAGTGGAAATTTATTATTCACAAGTAAGGTTAAAAATCCAGAACAAATTTATGGTGTAGATTTAGATGAAATTGCTATAATGTGTTGTAAATTCAATTATTATTTAAAATTTGGTAAAACTGCTCCAGCACCAAAAATATATTGTATGGACTATTTTGATTATATTGAAAAATTCAAACGAAAATATGATTATGTTATAAACAATCCTCCATTTGGGGCAACATTAGATGTTAGTAAGATGTCAAGATTTACTGTAGATACAGAAGATAGTTTAACATTTTTTGTTGAGCATTGTTCAAAATTAAGTAACAAAAAATCCATTTTTATTTTACCTGAAAGTGTAACGAATGTTAAAAAACACACCAAATTAAGAAAATGGTTATTGGATAATGTTAATTTATCTAAAATAAATTCATTTGGTAGTAATTTTTCTGGTACAATTTTTCCTATAATTTCAATGATTGTTGATAATACTTCAAAAAGTAATACTTTAATTTATGACAATAAATTAGTAAATAAACAACTATATTATACTTTACCATTTTATTATTTTAGACCAATATCAGAAGAAGACCAAAAATTTATTATAAAGATTTTTAACAAAAAAACACAATCTTTAAAGGATTCAGTATTTGGTTTAGGTATAGTTACTGGCAATAATAAAAAATATGTTTTCAATGAAGAAGATCCAAAGTATATTAAAACATTAACTGGTAAAAACATTACAAAATATAATATCGTCGGAAAGCCAAAATATATAAACAAAGACTTAAATTTGTATCAACAAGTAGCAAATGAAAATTTATACAAAACTAAAGGAAAATTCATTTATAAAGTAGTTTCTAATGATTTAAATTTTGTATTAGATAATGAAGGAGTATATACATTAAATAGTGCGAATTTCTTTATTCCTAAAAATCTTACTATAACTAATAAATGCTTATTGGCTTTGTTGAATAGTGAAATTTATGATAAATTAAATAAACTTTTATTTGGTGAAAATAAAGTAAGTAAATTAAATTTACAGAATTTACCAATACCAAGTTTGAATGAAACTACAAAATTAAAACTTGAAAAAGCAATAGATGATAAAAAATATGAAATTGTAAATGAAATTTTACACGATTATTTTGAATTAGATAAAGATATAGACTTATCTAAGTTTACATTAAAATTTGTTAGTAATACAGAAATGACACTGGATTTTTTTGAATAATGTAAACAAAATTTTACAAAAATATAAGTAATGACAATATACGATTACGATAACGATTTTTCAACTTATGTTTCTGATAAAGACACTCAGAATAAATTTGGTCAAGTTTTTACGCCGTTCCATATCATTGAGCAAATGATGGACAAGGCCGGTACAGTTAAAAATAAAAATTCTATTTGGTATGACGAAACCAAAACCAATTTGGACCCGACTATGGGTGCGGGTAATATCGTAATTGGTATGCTTTATCGCAGAATCGTTGAATGTGGGCAAAATCCTGTTAAGGCATTGTCAAATGTGTATGGAATTGAATTAGGCCAAAAAACATTGGACTATGCGAAAGAACGAATCAGGAAATTTATGGCACATTTTACAAAAAGAAATCTCACTAAAATTATAGACCATAATTTTGTTTCTTCAAATATATTTGAATGGGATATAGAACATTGGCAAAAGAAATAACCAAAGTTCTTTCTTGACATAACCAAATTCAAATCCATTGAAAAACTAAGTGGATTTTGTTATATTCATAACAATGAGAGAAGAACAGTTAATATAAGGAGAACTTTATGTTTAGCATAACTAAAGCAAAAAAATATACATCCGCAGAAACATACAAAAAAATTGAAAATTATAATAAGGCAATTAAGTCAAAACAGCAATATATATGCCATCATAAAGATGAAATCATAAATAAGAAAACAGGTAAGCCATTATATACATTAAAAGCAATTGAAAAAACACCAGCAAAATATATAGAATTACATCGTGAAGATGAACTTCGTGGTACTGGTAAATATAAACATTTACCTTACAATAAAATTGTATTGATGTCTAAGTTAGAACATTATAGATTACATTCTGCTGCCAATAATAAAATAAAAGAATTAAATGGCGAATTCAAGAAAACTAGAAAAAAATCTAATTGTCGCAAATATTCTTGTAAAGGAATAACATCTATTATTAGAAAACATTATAACAACAAGATAACACCAAAACAATTAGATAAAGAAATGCATTATTATGGGCGTTATGGTGTTGTATCTTGGGAACACACAAAAATTATCAAAAAAACACGAAAACAAATTTTAAAGGAAAATTTCCTTAAAGAATATAATATAAAAGAATCCAAAAAAACAGAAAGATTTTTCAAATCTAATACTTGGAGATGTTGGGCATCAATTCAAAATTCTATGAAATTACCAAGTTATAAACTTAGATTATTAGAAGCAAAAAAGATTATGGAAACTATTGAAAAATTGAGATAAGTATTTCAATAACCAAAAGATTAAATCCACTATTGAAAAATATGGTGGATTTTGTTATATTCACAACAATGAGAGAAGAACAGTTAATATACCGAAAACTGTATGACAAATATGGTTCTATATTGCGTCCATATGGTGTTCCAGCTGGGCAACCAATAGAAGAAGATCGCCGTGTATCTTCACTTGGTATAGACAATTGTCAGTATGTCATCGTATGTGATACACATATACACGGTATTCAAAAAATGGTAATAGCACCAGATATAATAATTGGTGCTAATAACACTTATGAAGTAGTAGCAGATAAAAATTCAAATATAAAACTATTTTCATTACAAGACTATAAATCATACAATTATGACGAATACGATAAAATGTGTAAACAGATTGATTACATTTTGTATAGGAAAAAAGAACTAGAGATAGAACGAAAAATAAACAGAATCAACAAGGATTTTTAGTCAATGACATTTGAAAAAGAACTAGCCCATGGTTTATACAGATATGTTGAACTGAATAAAAATAATAAAATGCCCCTATTTATTGAGTTCAAAGAAAATCTAACTGGTTTTCTTTCATATGGATTAGGTGTTGTAAATTATATAAATTATTTAAAAGAACACAGGAAATATAATTGCATAATTTTAGAAAATTCAAATTATACTGAAAAAGAACTATGTGATATAATCAGTCAAAAATTAAAAAAATTGAAAATGATAAAGAAGCTGGATAGAATAGATAAGGATTTTTAAATGTTCATTCAAGATTACATGTTGGCTTTCATTGAGAAATATTTGATTAAACAATTTAAAGAAGAAATTAAATATAAATTTAAAGAAGAACCTTCTTACATTATAACACCACATGGTACAGAAGAAGAACTAAAATATATTGAAGATTTTCTGTTATGTTTTAACCATGTTTGCTGGTTTAAACATGAACACATAATTTTTAAGGCAAATTATGTTGAACTTAAAATTGATAATGACTTCAGAAACAATTACACAAGCAATGATATTGACAGGATTTATAAAGAATACAAGATTAAATTGAGAATTAATGAAATTGAAAAGGATTTTGAATGAAGAACAATTTTTTACTTAATTTTGATTACTTGGATGTGCTGGTACATCTTTTGAAAAGCGATTATCCAAATGATATATTCGGAAAAATGGGTAAAGAATTTTGGTCTCCTTTAGGAACATTTGAAGAAATAAAATCTGTGGCAGACTTTATAAAAATGTTCAAAGGAATTGATTTTAAAGTAGAAAATGCTAGTGGTAATGTAGGTTGGGATTTTAAATATTCATGGACTAATGCTGCTTCGGATGATAAATACAGACTTAAATTCGTTATCAATAAGGAATTTTTTAGTCTGTACGATTCCAACAAAATTGATGCCAAATACAAAGAATACAAAAATTGGTTAAAAATTAAAGAGATAGACAATGATTTTAATTAGCCAGCACTTAGTAGACAAATAGCATAAGGCTTCGTCTTATAAAACAATAGTATAACTACACCATTTTAACAGATATGCCAGTAAACAGCGTTTACTGGTGTTTTTCTTTATTGATTATGCAGCAAAAATGGGCATTATAAATACCATAACAAATAATTTTACATTGTGAAGTGAAAGGAAAATAATATGCAATCTAAAAAGATAGAAAATACAGAAATTGCGAACAATGGCGGTGACATGGCAGAAATTGCCTTGGCCTTGGCAAAGCAACAGCAATCTGGGCAAATGCTAAACAAGGACCTTCTACCAAGTAAAGGAAAGTTCTACCAGAATGATATATTCGTCAAGAAGTTGTCTACCATTGACATCAAGAACCTAGCCACATTGACAAGTGACACGATGGATGGTGTAATCAACGGTATACTATCCCATTGCGTTCATGGAGTAAATGTGAACGATATATTGGTTGGTGATAAGTTCTGGTTGATTTTCTATCTTAGGAATTTGACATATAACGATTATCCATTTGCAGTAAAGTATAAATGTGAAAATTGTAAAAAATCTGGTATGTACAAAATGACAATGAAAGATGTAATTGTAACATACCTCAAAGACGATTTTTCTACAAGTTATACAATGGATAACGGTGACGAAATTGAAATTGGTTTCCCAACTGTTGGTAATGAAGTTTCTCAAAACCAAATCCTAAAGGAACCAGAGAAGTATATTCCAAGTGGTGAAGTTGACGATTCGTTGTTGAACATTGCTTGCTATATCAAAGCAATAAATGGTAAGAACATATCCATTGCACGTGCTTATGACTATATCATTAACTTGGATGCTCTATCATTTACAAATTTCAGCAACTATATGGTAGACATTGATTTTGGTATTAAACCTTACATTGAAATTGACTGTGAATGTACAAACAAGGTAAATGTACCTCTATCATTGACACCAGAATATTTCATGCCAAAGATCAAGAATGAAAAAGAATAAAGTATGAATAAGAATTACGTCCGAATTACATATCAGCAATTACTAGAAGATTTTACTGCTAGGTTGAAGAATGACCCAAGATTCAAGAACATGTCTTCTGCTAGTATCTACTACATCTTTATGGAGATGTTGGCTGCTACAGTTGACATGACTACTTATTACATGGAAAGGACTGCCGAAGAAGCATGTATAGATACTGCCAAGTTGGATAGTAGTGTAATCAAGTTAGCAAAGAACCTTGGTTATAATCCAATTAGGAATACGCCAGCTGAAGCAGAAGTCAAGATTGTTCTGAGAGGACCTCTACCAAAGTCCTTGATGAACACCAATATGGCTACTATCTATTTTCCACAAGAAGACATGAATTTGTCTTACAATGGAAGAAGATTCATATTGAATACTGACTATTCCTATACATTGACTAGGAAGGACATTGAAGATGGGCAGAGCTCAACTTGGAGAAAGACACTATATTTCTCAAAACCAGTAGATTCAGTAAATTACTTGGAATTGTCTGGCGAGAAGTTCTTCAATGATGCATCTTTGCTACCAATAAAAGTATTCCAAGGAGAAGTAAAAGTTGAAGTAATTCCAGGAGTAAACAATACAAGTAGATTGGGTAAATCATATCAGTTCTATGACATTGACAACATCAAGTTCAGTAACTGGTATGGAAAGCGTGACCCAAATGGATGGTACAAGAACCAATACTACAAGAAGAATTCTTGGACTAAAGTTGGAATCGGGCAAACACAAGATGAAGCATTCTATGAAGATAACTTGTATGACATTGAAGATACTTCTATTTATCTAAATCCTGGTGTTATACAGGAAAGAGCATCAAATGATGGACAAATTCAAAATGTATGTTCATTGACCACAAATAGCGATAAGACCATTAGATTGAAGTTCCGGTGATGGCATAAATGTTTCTAATGGATTAAATACCGAAAACCAGAACATCTATGTTCAATACATTGAGACTGATGGTGCAGATAGCAATACTGTTGGTACATTGGATTCCGAATTGAAGATCAACAATAAAATTTATGCTACTTATGCTGGTAGTTCACCAATTGACATTACTTCCAATATAAGATTAGTATTCAATGGTGACATCGTTAATGGTGTAGACTTTGAAGATCAACAGAGTATAAAAAACAATGCTCCATTGTATTTCGCAAGCGGAACCAAGTTGATTTCTGTTCAAGATTTCATTTCTTATTTCAAAGGTCTAAGTTCCCCAATCAAAGTCAAGAATTCTATTGCTTGGGGTCAAGGCGAGATTGAAGATTTTACGAATGGTGGAGAAAAGACATACAAATATACACAGAATACAGTATGCTATGCCATTTCTTCTAGTCTATACAATACAAAGAGTTCTGTGTATAGTGTAATTGATGTATTGAACGATTCCACCAATAGCGAATCTATGTTTACTGTATATGGTCCTTCAAGGGACTATCTATCACATATTACTGACTACTTGAAGTTCCTTTTGAGTTACGATTCATTCCACAATGTTCAGTATATGAACAATCCAAGTGAACAGTGGTTGAAGAACATCAAGAAGATTAGAGATGATATGACACCAAGAGTGATTATGGGAAGCAAAATCTATTCATTTGCCCCAATAGTCCAATACTATGATGTGGTTGGTAATGTAAGTGTAGATTCCTTATCCAAACTTCAAGAATATAAAATAGATGTTGAAAACGAGATTTACAAATGGCTTGACAATAACTGTAACTATGGAAAGAAAATCTATAAATCAGACATTGTGAAATTCTTTACTAAGCGACCAGAAACATCTTATGTTGATGTTGACATAAGGGTATCTGACATAATAAGACAACAAAATGTCAAATTCTCATTCCCAATTTTATCCAGCACAAGTACAGATAGCATATTCAAGTACAACATCAACAATGACTTGAACCATACTGTAGATGCTGCAGATGGTAATACGAAGTTCAATGTGATTGTTCTCAATAAAAACGAAGCTAGCGGTAACAAGATTAGTGTAGATAACATTAAGAACAAATCTATGATAATGACTATAATAAATGATGCTGGTGTTACAGAAGAAATAAACATACAGACAACAGATAAAGTATATGAAACAGAATCAAATATAGTCATCAATACTGGAAACACATTTGAAATTAAGACTACAGATTTCGTGGAAAACCACATAAACAGAATAGAACTGTCTGTTGCCATTGATGTTGATTTCTATTCAAAATCTAACTTCTCTATAAACAATTCATTCAATTATGGATTGAATAGAAAGCAATGCGAAGATATACAAAATGACATCGTGGAATGGATTAGCAATTCTACAACAGTAAACAATGCCAATAGGGCAATTCCATTACCTTACTTTGTAACTACACTTGACCAGACCACCAGAGCTGAAACTATAATGCGTAAAGGTATTCTACAAAACAAATACGAAAACCAGTTAACTGAAAAAGCATTCTGGATGTGGTTCATACCTAAAATTCTAACAAAGTATTACAAAGATGGTATTGGTTATGAATTTGAAACCTTGGATATAAATGGTTCAGAATGGAAAAAGATTGACAACTTGATTATGGACTTGTATTGTATGATGAAACCAGTTTTTGCTGATAGTATTCTTGACGATAACAATAACATTGTTGGATTCAGCATGGATAACGAAATTCCTGTTGTTAGACTGAAAATAAATTATAAGTATGGTAATTAACAATGGCTAAGTATGTTGTACAAGAAGATCCTAATTTTACTTGGGTGAAAGAGATAATCATCACAAGTGATAATGATATAGACATCAGTTCTGATGTATTCAACATTACTGTTAAAGATCAACTTGAGTATTTCATATCTGACTACTTGAATACTGGCGATTCATTTGATTTTGAAGAACTATTGAAAGAAGATACACAACCAACATTGATGATTAGTACACAAGCCACAGTCTATGAGAAAATGAAATGCTTCAAATGTGGTGGTGCTGGTTTTATTCCATGTTCTAAATGTGGTGGGCTTGGTTATACAATTGATATAAACAATGTGAAACATGAATGCAGTTGTGCTAGTGCTGATACACCATATAAAGAACAGTGTACAGATTGTTCTGGTGATGGTCTTGCCCATAGAGTTTGTGGAACAGAAGAACATCATGAAGATGATATAATATGGAGTGAAGTTCAAACTTCAAACATATTCACATACAACAATAGCGATTACGATTCATTGGTGAAGAATGGTATTCAGTTCTGGGTGGATGGTGTTACTAAAAGAACCATGTATATAAGATTCTCTGCTAAAGGAAAAAGTTCTGTAAATGAAGATGGTTATGTTATATTCAATCCAAAACTAAATGATTATATCAAAACTGGCTATGTTGGATTTACGATAGCCCAATTCAACATTACATTGAATAGTCAAGAAAAGTTGATGTTCAATGTATTCAACATACCAAGATTGGTAACAGGTAATCCAGAGAAATTGAATCCTGAAACAGAAGAAAAGCCACATATTCTACCTAGTGGAACAGATAGAGTTGATTATGACTGGAATGAAAATGTACAGGGAACAGATAATTTATATCTAAACAATGTTAGTGCCAATGCACCATCAGCTATAATATATGACCAATATCCAACAGATTATAATGAGATATTCTGGTCTACATCTGCCGAAGTAATAACAGGCATAAGAACACCTGAATATATTGTGAAATCTTCTGCATATTTGAATGAGTATCTAGTAAATGGTGAAACATACGATTTATTGAGTGGTGGCTATACATCAAGGAACATGCATGTAGGTAGTGCAATGATTAAATCTGTATTGTATAACGAATACAGTGAAGAAGAAATGTCATTACCATACGATTTTGGTGAAGAACAACTAATTGAAGATGTTAAATTCATTGAATCCAATGGCGATTACATAAGTGATAACTTGTATGTCACAGAAATCACGCAACATCTAATAGACACTACTTCTTCTATGAATCATGTATCTAACCAAGTTAAACTTAAAGTGGAGATTTAATTATGGCTAAAGAACCAATGTTCTGGAATGAGACTGGACAAGATATAATTGAAGACATCAATAATAGCAATAACAACAAGTTCATTGTTCGTTTTTCAAATTTTCCTAATTTTACTGGCCATCGTTTAAATATGAACAACTTGAACCAGTATCTTGAAAGCATTACTATTCCAGATATTTCTATCCCAATGCTATCTTCCATCTATAACCATGAAAGACAACTACATCCTGCTACAATTGGTCAAAGAGATCTTCAAACATTGACTATCACATTCCAAGTAGATGAAGCAAGAAAGAATTGGTATGCTTTCTACTCTTGGATGTGGTATATGCGACATGGACAGACATGTGGCAAAACCAATTTAAAAGGTGAAGAACTTGTTAGAATGGATTGTATAGATACAATTGAAGTAATAAATCTTACAAACAATGGCGAAGTTGTATCAAAATTGAAATTTGGTCATTGTATACTGAATAATGTTAGTAGTACTGAGTTTACTTGTCAATCATCTGAATTGAGTAAATTCACTGTTACATTTGAAGTAGAAACAGTTAATTTGGATTTGTTGACTAACGAGGAATAAATGTCTGAAAAAATCTTCAAGTGTGAAATATGTGGGGAAGTGTTCACTTCTAATGTGGCATTTTCTAATCATATAGCTCTCAAACATAACTTGGAATTAAAAAGTTATTATGATAGATTCCTTAAAAAAGAAGGAGAAGGAATCTGTACAAACTGTGGAAGACCAACAAAGTTCCATACATTGGATAAAGGTTATGCCAAACTATGTGAACACTGTAGAGGTGTGGCACATCTACATGATAGATTTGACCCAAATAATTTGAATGATAGTAAAGAATGTCCTGTATGTCATTTGATTATAAAGTCAAGTAGCAAGAGATTGTTGATGTCAAGATTTACTAAGCACATAATTAATGTACATCACATGACACCAAAAGAATACTATGACCAGTATGAGAAAAAACCTGGAGAAGGAATTTGTCCTGAATGTGGAAAAGAAACTAGATTTTTAACTATCGCCAAAGGTTATGCCATTTATTGTAATGATTGCAAGTTAATAGCAGCAAATAAGAAAAAACAGGAACTTGTTGAAAAGAATCAAGAATTTAGAAAAAACTATAAAGAAAAAATAGATAAAAGAGAAGAATATGTAAAAAACTACATTCAAGAACTTAAAAATGAAGCACACAAATATGATTGGGAAGGAACAAAAGCTACTTGGGAGGGTGGATATAGGTCAAAACCACAGGAAGATAAAACAAATCTGATTACAGACAATTCATTGACTTACATTGATGGACAATCATTTGAAGATCAAAATGAAACACTTGAAGAAAAAGACGAACAAAGCTTTGAAGGGCAATTCTGGCTATAATAAATATATTTGAGGTAAAAGTAGATGGCTGAATCCACAAGATCTGTTGACGAAAACATAAAAGTACAATTACACCAATTGAACACTATGCAGAATCAGTTGGCTGTTGTCAATGAGTTCAAAAATTCAGTCAATAAAGATTTAAATAATCTAAATGGGAGTATAAAAAACTTTGGTAGTGGCATCTCTAAATCATTCAACTTGAATTCACTTGGTAGTAAACTTGGTAATGCTTTCAATCAAGGTTTTAAGAAACTTGTATCGCCATTAAGCAATCTAGGAACAAAGATTGGTAATGCTTTTGGTAAAATTAAAGGAGCGATTACAAGCCCATTCAAGGCAATTGGTAGCAAAATTAGTGGTGCTTTTGGAAGTTTCAAGGATAGATTGAAAAGATTAAATCCGATTACGGCCATAAAAGATAAAGCAAAGAATATAGTCAAGAAACCGATTACAGCCATAAAAACTATATTTGGAAGGAATGACGAACAGTTAAAAGCAAGATTCTATAGAAACTGGAATAGCCCAAAGAAAGTAGCAAAAATTTTCGCAAAAGAACTTAATAAAGGAAAAACAACAACAGTAACAAGTAAAGATGGTGGTAATCCATTTGCCATATTTAATAGCATTGCAGGATTGATTAGTGCAATCTCTAGGGGTGTTACAATGATTTCCTTTGCTGTGTCATTCTTCTTTATGGGTCCTGGTGCTGGTATAGCAATAGCCACTGGTATAATGCCATTGGTTGCTTTGCTTGGTGTGGCATTTTATATGCTATTCACTACATTAAAACCATTAATTGATGGTATAATAAATACAGTTATACCTATAATACAATCGCTTGGTGAAAAGATAATAAGTTTTATAGACAATCCTGGTGACTTTATAGCAAATTTAGCTAAAGGACTTGTGAATGGTATATTTGAAGTAATTGACACTCTCGTTTCAAATATAGTAGATAGAATTAAAAGTATATTTAGTAAACCATTTGAATTGGCTTCACAAGCAGTAAATGGTGTTAAAAGTTTTGTTGGTGGTGTTGTAAATAAGATAACTGGTGGTGATGAAAGTAAAAAAGAAGGGCCAAGTCTCATTGAAACACTATTTGGAAAAATTAGTGATACTTTAGTAGAAATAAAAGATTACATTAGTGATGGTAGATTGGCAGATGTATTTAAATCTTCTGTAGAGTCAATTCTACCTCTATTGGATAGATGTTTTGTATCACTTGGAAATACATTCGATACAGTAATGTCAAATTTCATTCTTAAAATGGATGAAATGGTGAAGACATTGATAAATAGCAATAAATCAAATGACATCACGAATAGTATAGGTAATTTCTTCAAAAACCTTAAAACAACAGCAAAAACAGCAATAGGGATTGAAACACCAAAAACAGAAACCAATGCCCGTGCAGAAGAACCTTCAAATCCATTTACTACATTGATTGCTGGTTTTGAAAACATGCATAAAGAAACTTTGAATATGCTATCAATCATAAGTACATCTCTATTGAATATAGAAAAGTCAAAAATTAAGATTGATGATACTACTGGTGTAAATAGAGGTGTGGCAACTGATGGTAATAGACCAAACACACTACAGAATATAAATGTAAGTAATAATTTTGACATGAGCGGTGTTATAGACGAACTAGCAAAAACCAATAAGTATCTAGATGGTATTCTTGTCAATACTTCATTAGATGTTAATGGTAATCAACAACCTAATGCTGTGTGGAGTATCTAATGGGTTTGAGCATATACAATGTTAGAGGTACAGGTCCACATAGAAATACTTCCTATAAAGGAACTGCACTAGGCAAAAACAATGGTTTTGTTATAGACTTATTCCAGAACGATTTCTATAATGCCAATTTTCAATCCTTTTGGAAATTTCCAAAAATAACAGGCTTTAAAGGAATAATGCTTGAAAACATTTCCTTGGATTTTTCTACACCGTGGTCAGATGCTGGTGGTGCTCAGATTGGTAAGAAGATTGCTGGCTATGTAAATAGCAAATTTATTAAAGCATTTGCTAGTATGAATAAAGATCAAGGATTTCAACCATTCATTTGTTCTGATGCATGGACTCAACAAAAAGTAGCTGGTGATGCTTCCCCATTGAAAATGACACTTAAATTTAGAGCATTTAATGAAGAAATCCATGGTTGTACAAATTACAATGAAGTCATAAAGTTTCTAATTCACATTTGTTCACCAATTAAATCTGCTACAGGATTGAATAAAAATAATGAAGCTGAAGCAGCATGGATGAAAGAACATGGTTTTGACGAAGTTCTTGGTAATGAACAAGGAATTGGTACACAAACATTAAAAAATCTTTCTGCGGCGGCTGGTGGAATTTCTGAGGGAATAAACACACTTACAAGTGCTGGTAAATCATTTATTGACACATTTAATGGTAAAGATAAAGGCAATTCAACATTAAAAAATGTTGTAGATAGTTTAGCCAAAACGATGCAAAATGCTTATAGCAATGTAGTGGCTACTACTTCTTCTGGTAAAAACAATGCCAATTTTACTGTAAGCTTTAGTATTATGGATAAAATCTACAGTAATGTTAATATAACAACTACTGGGTTAACAAAATCAGGAATAATAACATTTCCAATTGACTGGATTATTACAGGTTTTACTTTCACACCAAGTACACAGTTTGAATTTGATGAAATTGAAAAAATACCAATGCCATTGTGGGTAAATTTTGACTTGACTTTGGAAACCAGACTATCACTTTCAAACAAGTACATTTACAACTTGATGATGAAAGAAGACGAAAGATTTTAATTTTGTAGATAATACTTCCAAATTGGTGCACTTGCGATCTGATCCATTTCGCAAGTAATCTTAAATTCCACCCAGATTGGTTCTGGATTCTGTGGGTTAGTATTGTTCATTTCTTTTGAATATGTAACACCCCAATTTGAAATATAGACAATAAGTGGATTTTTGAATATGAATGGCATTATACGAAGATACCATAATTTAGCACCATAGTAATTCAAGGAGTTTGCTGTAGATTCTACTCTTTTTGGACTATCTCTTTTGGCTATTACTGTTCCAGCCTGATTTACAACAGTTTCAATTTTACCAACAAAAT
>Ga0247608_10004737_pt1 | contig 15035 bp, 13 predicted proteins | sample 176DNAGHGlowgp2_FD_193490 | JGI IMG/M metagenome (GOLD analysis project Ga0247608, IMG submission 193490) | Sheep rumen microbial communities from Palmerston North, Manawatu-Wanganui, New Zealand - 1766 DNA GHGlow gp2 | ecosystem: Host-associated > Mammals > Digestive system > Stomach > Rumen ...
GGAAAGAAAAAAGCAAAAGTTGAAGATAATACAAGAGTAAAGACATCTATTGTTGGCGATTTTTTCAACATATTTTTTGGAACTTTAGATAATAAAAAAATGGAAGCCAAAACAGCAACATCAAAAAATGCCAAAAATCCTATAAAAGGTGAGAATATTGATACTGAAATAAACATTTCTATTAACGAAGCTTTTTACGGATTAGATAAAAAAATATCTTTAAGAACAGTTAATGGAACAATGAGAAGTTTTGATGTAAAAATACCTGCAGGAATTCAAAATCATGAAAAAATCAGATTAATTGGACAAGGTAAAAAAGGCGAAAATGGTGGAAAAAATGGAGATTTATTTATCAAAATCAATATTCAAGATGACGATAAATTTAAATTAATAGGATATGATTTATATAAATATCTACCAATTACACCATGGGAAGCAGCTTTGGGAACTAAAGCAAGTTGTTCATCAATTGATGAAGAAGTTAATGTAATTGTTCCAAAAGGTACTCAAAGTGGTGAATTAATAAGAATAAACGGAAAAGGTTATAAAGATGGAAAAGGAAGCAGAGGAGATTTAGTTGCAGAAGTTAAAATAATGGTCCCTACTGATATGACTGAGAAAGAGACTGAATTATTCAAAGATTTAAGCCAAGTTTCACATTTTGAACCTAGAACAATGAGTGCAAAATAAAATAATTAAGACAGCAGTTTTGAACTGTTGTCTTTTTGTTTAAAAAGTTCACATAAAAACGTTGACAATGCTGGAAAAAAAGTGTATAATTATAAGTGTATTTATACAAAAGATTAACTATGATTTAGGTTTCATAGGAGAGGGGTGTAGGGTATATGGAAAGCTTACAGGGTAAGCATTTTAGTATTACAGATCCAAAAAATGTTAATACAGTAATATATCAAGTAAATAAAACAAACAAAAAAGAGGTTTTAAATGGTGCACCAAAATTCACAATTGAAAGATTGGAATTTGCAGAAGAATTAAGACAAGATGCATCAAGAAAGACTTTCTTTGTCGATAATCCAAAAGAAGAAGGAAATCATCTAGTTATATTATCATTTGCTAATAACAAAGTTGTTGTTAACATGGGTGTATTACAAGATGATAAATTAAAGATTTCAAAAAAGCCTATGCCAGTAAAATTTGATACACTTTATTCTGAAAATGAAAAAGTGTTTAAAGAATTTAAATATACACCAAACTTACAGAGACCAATTTCCATAATTGATCCTGTAACAGCAGAAGAAGTAAAACCAACATTATTTTTTGATAAAGATACAAATGAAGTCAAAGGTAAAATTATGTTAGAACCACAAAAACCATATTTTGCTTTTGAAATTAGAGAAGACAAATAATTTAGATTATGAATCTAAAATAAAAAGGAGAGGAGAATTGCGATGAGTAATGCAAGTGCAAATTCATCAAAAAAATTAACTTCATTTGAAAAGGAAGTTGAAAAAATTAAATTAGTAATGGGGCCATTCAGTGCAGTATTAAACGATAAGGAATATACATTAAAAATGGATCCAGAATATGCAAAAACATATACTGAACAAATGACTGAATTAGCTATTCCAGTAAAATCATACACAAAAACTTTTGATGAAAACGGAAATATTGTAGCAAGAATCGATGAAAAAACAGGAAAGAATTTAAACACATCAAAAATCAAAAAAGCTATCGATAAAGCAAACGAACAAGAAAAATAATTATTGCTATAATACAGTTGATAACATATGAGAAAAGAGGGAACTTTATATGAATAAATTTAAAAGTTTCATGGAGAGGTTAAAAAAGAATATTCTTGTTTATATAATAGTATGGCTAGTTATGGTCATACTATTTGTTGCGCCTATGACATATATTGCAACTGAAACATATTCAAGAGGTGGCAATATAATTCAAGAAGTATTACAAGGATATGTAGATGCTTTTTTAAAATTTCCTATAACATTTATATTTGGTGAAAGATATATCGGAGACTTCATTAAAGGGGTAGAATATTTTTCAATTTTCTATATAATTATAGTTTGCATGGGAATATCAAAAACACTACCAAAGAGTACATATGATTCAATAGAACATGGTTCAAGTGATTGGTGTGCCCCAGGTGAACAATATAGAATTTTAAGTAAGAAAAAAGGCTTAATATTAGCTAAAGACAACTATTTACCAATAGATAAAACTGGTAACGTAAACGTTCTAATTGTTGGACGGATCTGGTGCTGGTAAATCAGCAACTTACTCTAAACCAAATGCATATCAAATGCTTGGTTCATACGTTTTTACAGATCCAAAAGGGGAATTGTATGACGATACATCAGGGTATTTAAAATCACATGGATATAATATTAAAGTTTTAAACTTAGTTAATCCAGCAAATAGTGATGGATATAACCCATTAGCCCATGTAAATAGCGAATTAGACGTAGACGTTATTGCAAACACAGTTGTAAAAGGACAAAAGTCTGAAGGTGGTTCTTCAGATCCATATTGGGACGATATGGCTGAAATGTTATTAAAATCATTAATTTATTACTTATTAGCAAAACGTCCACCAGAGGAACAAAACTTAGCAAGTTGTGCTGAAATGGTAAGAGCTGCAAACAATCATGGAGGAAGTAACTTATTAACAGAAATGATGAGTGAACTACCATATGATCATCCAGCTAGAATGTATTATAAATCTATAGAAATTGCACCAGAAAAAACATATGGATCAATCCTAAGTTCATTACAATCAAAATTAGGTAAATTTGATTCAAGAGAAATAGCTGAAGTAACATCAACAGATACAATCAACTTTGAAGAAATTGCAAATGAGAAAACTGCTTTATATGTTATTTCATCAGATACACATACAGCATATGATTTCTTATTAACAATATTTTTCTCACAATTAATTCAACAACTATATGACCATGCTGATAAAAATGGAGGAAAATTAAAAGTACCTTGTTTCTTTATCTTAGACGAGTTTGCAAACATAGGTAAAATTCCTGATTTTGATAAGAAAATTTCAACATCAAGAAGTAGAAAAATATCATTTAGTGTTATTTTACAAAACTTAGATCAATTGGAAGCTATATATGAAAAATCACACGAAACAATAGTTGGTAACTGTGATACACACGTTTTCTTAGGAAGTAACTCATTCAAAACAGTTGAATATTTCTCAAAAGAACTTGGAGAAAAAACAATTAAAAGAAAGAGCGATTCAATTAACAGAGATAAATCTGGAAAGAAAACAGGAAAAAGCGAATCTGAACAAATTATGGCAAGAGCGTTGATGACACCGGATGAATTAAGAAGAATGGATAATGACTTATGTATTATTTTTGAGAAAGGTTTAAAACCTATAAAAGCTCATAAATTCTGGTATTTTAAAACACCAATGATTAAAGAAATGAACAAAGTAAAACTAGACCATAATGACTTCAATGTAGGTGATAGAGGAGTATGGAGAAAATTCAATCCAAACAATCCATACACAGAAACATCTACAAAAGGTGGAAACGATTTAAAAGTCGAGTCTTTAGACGATTTATTTGACGAAGAAATAGAAAATGATAACGATGATTTCCCAATGCCTATTGTTGAGGAAAGTGGACCATCAGATTTAGATATTCAACAAGAATTAGAAGCAAAATTTGATGAGTTATTTGGACCTTTAGTTGATTAAAACTAAAGGTTTTTTTATTTAAAAAAATTAAAACAGGAGTTCGAAAATCTGTTGACGAACAGCATCATTTTATGGTATAACTGAAAGGTAACGAACGTTAAAAGGAGAGTATGATATGAAATTTGTACATATAGCAGATATGCATTTTGATACATCTTTTACAACATTAACAAATAAAGCAAATCTTGGCGATGTAAGAAGACTAGACCAGAGATTAGCATTTAATAAAGTTATAGATTATATAAAAGAAAATAAAATCCCTTATTTATTTATTGCGGGGGATTTTTATGAACATGAATATATTCGTTTAAGTACAATCGAGTATATCAATAATTTATTTACAGAAATACCTGATACACAGATTTTCATTTCACCAGGAAATCATGATCCATATTTAAAAGATTCTTTTTATAACAAATACTATTGGAACGAAAACGTTCATATTTTTGATGCAAAATTATCAGTATTTGAACAAGAAGATGTCGATATTTATGGTTATGGTTTCGACGATTTTTATTATACAAATAATGAAATGGAAAGTATGGAAATCAAAAACAAAGATAAATTAAATATACTAGTGGCTCATGGAACTTTGAATGCTTCTGAAACACTAGAACATGCATATAACCCTATGTCTGAAAAAATGATTGAAAGTAAAGGGTTTGATTATGTTGCATTAGGGCATATACACAAAATAGATTATAATACAAAACCAAATCAAAGAATTGTGTATCCAGGTTCAACAGTTTCTTTAGGATTTGATGAACTTGGACAACATGGAATGATAGTTGGTGACATTGAAAAAGACAAAATTGAACTAGAGTTCATACCTGTTGACAGTAAGGAATTCATTGTAAAAGAAATTGACGTAACAGAAATGTTAGATTTAGATGAACTTGCTACTGTAATTAATGGAATTGAATTTTCAGATGATAAATATTATAAAATCTCTTTGATCGGAAGAAGAAATTTTGAAATTGATTTATATAAATTAAATAAATTAGTTATAAATTCAAATATAATTAAAATAAAAGATTATACAAAATTAAATTATGACTTAGAAAAAATATCTAAAGAAAATACATTAAAAGGATTATTTGTAAAAGAAATTTTGCAAAAAATGGAAGAAAATCCAGATGATGAAGAAATATTACAAAATGCGTTAGACATAGGATTTGAAATTTTAGAAAAATAATATGCAAGCATGTATTACAATAACATGCTTGTCTATGGTGATGTTTAATTAAAAATAAAAACAAATAATGGAGTGATATACTTGAAAATAAATAAAATTAAAATCAATTCCTTTGGCAACCTAGAAGACAAGGAAATTGATTTATCAAATAATATAAATATAGTTTATGGGAAAAATGAAGCAGGAAAATCAACACTATTAAAATTCATAACAAATATGTTTTATGGAACATCTAAAAATAAAAAGGGAAGAGAATTCTCAGATTTTGATAGATATAAACCTTGGGGAAAAGATGATTTTTCAGGTAAAATAACATATCAACTAGACAACGGAGAACAGTATGAAGTATTCAGAGAGTTTAGCAAGAAAAACCCTAAAATCTATAACAGTAATATGGAGGACATATCTAAGCAATATCCAATAGATAAAAATTTAGGAAGTCAGTTCTTTTATGAGCAGACTAAAGTTGATGAACAAACATTTTTATCAACAATTGCTTCAATGCAACAAGAAGTAAAATTAGAGAAAAATTCACAAAATTCACTAATTCAAAAAATGGCCAATATAGCTGGAACAGGTGAAGATAATGTTTCTTATAAAAAGGCTATTGATAAATTATATAAAAAGCAATTAGATGAAGTAGGAACATACAGAAGTACCGGAAAACCTATTAATATTGCGCAAAACAAGCTAAACGATTTGAAAAATAAAAAACACGAATTACTAGGATATAAAAATTTAAAATATGATTTTGAAGAGAATAAGCTTGCAATAGAAGAAGAAATTGCTCAAGATGAATTAAAAGTAGAAATACTTAAAAAGATGAAAAAAATAGAAGAAAAAGAAAATCTTGAACATGAAAAATTACATTACAATGTTGGTGTAATCAAAAAAGATGAAATGGAAATTTTAGAATTAATTAATGAAAAAAATCATATTCTAGAAGATAATGACATTGAAAGTGAAGAAGTGCTTGTTAAAGACTATAATGATAAAATCAATTCTTTAGAGCCAATAGAAAGAAAAAGATATGCAAGACCAAAAGTTGAAATGAAAAAATATATTTTTATGTCTTTATTAGTAATAATAATTAATGTTCTATTGTTTTTATTTGTAAATCCATTTTATTTGAAGTTTATTGGTCTAATTGGATTTTTGATAATATTTATAATGTTTTTCGCTGAGAAAAGAAAATTGGAAAATGAAGTAATAATAAAACAAAATAAAGAGGAATTAAGCAAAAAAGTAGAAGAAAACAAAAAGCTATCAATTTTTGAAAAGAACAAAAAAGTTCTTGAAGAAGTAAATATAATAAATGCAAAAATCGAAGTTTTTGAAAATGATAAAAGAGAACAATTAAGAATAATGGAAGAAACAAAAGAAAGAATAAAAAGCTTAAAAGAAATTGATAAAGAAAAATTAAAAAATACTTATAGAACAAAAGTTGATATTTATGAAATAAATAAATTAATAAATTCAGAAGATATTGCCGAAAAACTAGAAGAAGTAACAAACGAAATAAACGAAAAGAAACTAGAACTACATAGAATTGAATTAAATAAAAACAACATTATGCCACAACTTGAGGACTTAGCACAAGTTGAAGAAGAACTTGTAAGTACAGAAGAAGAGTATGATGGATTAATGAAGAAAAATAATTCAATGATAGTTGTAAAACAAGCATTAGAGAATGCTTATGAAAAAATGAAAAGTAATGTTACACCAAAATTCACAAGCAGTTTATCAGAAAATATTGCTAAAATTTCAAATAATAAATATGGAAAAGTTTCAATAAATGATGAAAATGGAATGATGGTTGAACTTGCATCAGGAGACTATGTTCCAGCAGAAAGATTAAGTTTAGGAACAATAGATCAACTATATTTATCATTAAGATTATCAATGAACACAGAAGTTTCAAATGAAAACATGCCAGTTATTTTAGATGAAGCATTTGCATATTATGATGATGAAAGATTAGAAAACATTTTAAAATATTTAGCTGATAATTATGCAGACAAACAAATTATTATTTTAACTTGTACTAACAGAGAAGAGAACATTTACAATAAACTAGGGTATGAGTTCAACAAAGTAAGATTATAATAAAATCATAAAAAATAGCCGCCTACATACACATAAGTAGGAGGCTTTTTTTTATGAAAAACATTTTAAAAATAACTTTTGTAATAATAGGCACACTTGTAGGTGCAGGATTTGCATCAGGAAAAGAAATATATTCTTTTTTCTTTATATATGGCAAAACAGGAATTATTGGAATTTTTTTATCAAGTCTTATAATAGGATTAATTATTTACAAAGTAATTAAAAGGTGTGAGGATTATAAGATAGATAATTATCAGAAATTTTGCGATAGTATTGAGAAAAGTATTTTGAAAAATAATAGAAAAAATACTATTTCTAAATTATTTAATTATTTTGTGAATATTTTTTTATTAATAATGTTTTATGTAATGATAGCAGGATTTTCAAGCTTTTTACTTCAAGAATTTAATATTAATAAAACCATTGGCAGCATAGTGATATTGGTTTTGTGCTATTTTACATTTATTGGAAATATGAATGAATTAATGAAAGTAAGTAATTATTTAATACCATTTTTAATTATTTTTATTGTTTATATTTCAGGAAAAAATATAATAGCAGGTAATTTTGATAATTATATAGAATTAAAATATATTTACGATTTAAATGATAAAAAATGTTTTGAATTTATGGGTATAATTAAATCAATTTTATATGCAAGTTATAATTGCATTATTCTTATTCCTGTTTTGGTTCAATTAAATACATCATTAAAAGCGAAACAAAAAAACAAAGTATTAATTGCGGCAATAAGTGCGTTTATTATATGCAGTTTAAGCTTTGCTGTTTATAATCTATTGTTACAAGGAGATTTTGAATTGTTTAAATTAGATATGCCAATTATTGCAATTGCAAAGCAATTTGGAAAATTATATGGATTAATCTATACTGTAATAATTGGAGTTGCAATATTTACAAGTGCTGCATCAAGCGGAGTGCGGATTTCTAAATAACTGTAGTCATAATACAAAAAAATATAAAAGGAATTTAATTATATTATTGATTTCAGCAATGATTTTTTCACAAATTAGTTTTTCAATTTTAGTTAATTTTCTATATCCGATATTAGGAATATTTGGTTTATTTGAAATATGTTTAATATTTTTTTCAACTTGAATGAGCCTTTGCAAAACTAAAAAAAGAATAATTAGAACTATCATAAAAAACATATAATAAATTTATGTGATTTTTCTGTGAAAAACTTGCAAAAAAACTGAAAAACTGGTATAAATTTGGTATAAAGAATAAATCAAAAGAGGAATAAATATATGAAGTTATTAGAATTTAAGCAATTTAATAATTCAGAAGAAGAAAAGTCCTTAAACAAGAAAAAAGTTACAGCAGCAGTTATTATAGTAACATTAGTCTTTATAACTGGTCTCACAACAATTTTGTACATTGTAAGCCCAAATGTTAGAAACTTTATGGATAAATACATATTATTTAAACATGTTGATGAAAACGATTTACCCTACATAAGTTTAGAACAAGATGAAAAGATTTATACATGTGCATATTATAATTATGTTGGTGTTTTAGAAAACAATGAGTTAAAACTTTATAATTCATCAGGCAAAGAAGTGCAAAAATTTAAGATTAATATAAGTTCACCTATTTTTGCAGTACAAGATAATTATTTAGTTGTTGCAGAGAAAAATCAACAAAAATGTTATTTAATTAAAGATAAAAAAATAATCTGGGAAAAAGATATTGAAGGACAAATTTCAAGAATAAATGTTAATCAAAACGGGTATGTTTCAGTAATTGTATCAGGTACAAGCTACAAGTCAGTAATAACAACGTTTTCAGAGGATGGTTCAGAAGTATTTAAAACATATTTATCAAGCACATTAGCAATAGATGCTGATGTATCAAAAGATAATAAATATATGAGCTATTGTGAAGTAGATTTATCTGGAGCATTAATTGAATCAAAAGTAAAAACAATTTCAATAGAAAAAGCAAAACAAGATCCAGCAAATGCAATTATTCATACATATGAAATTCCAACAAATTCATTAGTTACAAATATTGAATATCATGAAAAAGACGAATTAGTATGTTTATGTGATAATCAAATTTATACATTAAAAAATGGAAATATGAATTTGGTAGCAGAATTTAAAGATGACAATACTGCATTTATTGGTGTGGATTTGTCAAAAAGTTATTTCATGGTAAAAGAAACAACGTATGGAATAAATAATCAAAACTCAGACATAGAAATTTATAATACATCGAAAAATAAATCATCAAAATACAATGTTAAAGGAATTGCAAAAAATGTATATGCTAAAGATGGCGTAATAGCAGTTAACTTAGGAACAGAAGCATATTTTGTTGGAGAAAATGGATGGCTTATAAAGAAATATACATCTAGCCAAGAAATAAAAGACATTGTTGTTTCAAACAATATTGCAGGTATAATTTATAGAAATAAAATTACATTTGTAAATTTATAAGGAGGTAAAAATGTTTATTGTAGTAGATTTGATAATTATAGCAATATTCGCATTATGTATTTTATTAGGATACAAACGTGGATTAGCAGGATGTTTAATAAAAGTATTGGCATTTTTTATTGCTCTTGCCATATCAATTGTTTTATTCAAACCAGCAGCTGCAATAGTAACAAGCACAACACAAATTGATGAAAACATACAAACATCAATAGTAGAAGTCTTTGAAAAAGATGAAGAAGCAAATAAAGAAAATGAAAAAGAAGAAAATAAATCTCCAATAATGGAATACATAGCTGATAAAGCTGAAGATGCAACAGAAGAAAAGAAGAAAGAGATTGTTAACAATACTGCAAAAGATATTTCAATAAAAATAATTGATGTATTATGCTTTATTGCAATATTTGTTGTTGCTAGAATACTATTAGGATTTATAAAAATTCTAGCAGATTTAATTACAAAGTTGCCAATAATAAAACAATGTGATAAAATAGGTGGGGTAATATATGGAATTTTACAATCTTTTGTAATTGTATTTATTGCCTTAGCTCTAATTACATTTATTTCAACAATGACAAGCAATTATGAAGTATTAGAGTTAGTAAACAAATCATATATTGGAAGTATATTAAATAGCAATAATATTTTATTAAGAATAATATTTTAATTAATTAGGAGTTGAGTATTTTTGGATAATAAAAATAAAGGAAAAAGCACTGGTTCAAAATCGGTGAATAATAAACAAAAGAAAAATTCATCTGTAAAAGGTGGACAAGGAAAAAATAGTAGAACAAAAAATGAAAAAGAAGCAATATTTCAAGAAGTAACATTAAATTTAAATAACACAGAGTATAATCAAAAACAAAAAAATAAAAAGAAGAAAAAGAAGGAACATAAGGTTTTAAAAGTAGTTTTATCACTTTTCTTAATAGCGTTTTTAATATTCGCAGGAATTTTCTTAAAAAGATGGCACGATAATGGATGGACATTAGGAGGCTTAGTTGCAACAATTTTAGGACATGATGCAAACACACTTGCTAATTTACCAAGAGTAAATATTTTAGTTGTTGGTCAAAGTCAAAATCTAACAGATACATTAATGGTATGTTCATATGATCCAAAAACGCAAGATGCATGTATGCTATCTATTCCAAGGGATACGTTTGTTGGAAGAAGTAGAAACTATGCAACTGGAAATGATAAAATAAACTCATTATACCAAATAGATCCTAACAAATTAGTTGAGAAAGTAAATGAAATTACAGGATTAAATATAAAATACTATGTAAAAGTAGATACAAAAGGGCTACGTGATTTAGTAGACAGTGTTGGTGGAATTGATTTTGATGTTCCAATCGATATGAATTATGATGATTCATCACAAAACTTACATATTCACTTAAAAGCAGGATATCAACATTTAGATGGAGATAAGGCTGAACAAGTTGTAAGATTCAGACATAATAATGACGGTTCATCATACCCTATGGAATATGGTGATCAAGATTTAGGTAGAATGAAAACACAAAGAGCTTTTATAACACAAGTAGTTAAACAACTTGTAAAAGCAGAAAATATTACTAAAGTAGACGATTTCATAAAAATTGCAAACAACAATGTTGAAACAAACTTTAGCTTATGGACATTAAAAGATTACGCACCATACGCAATAGATTTCAATACAGATAACATCAAATCTGCTACATTGCCTGGAGTTCCAGATAAATTCAATGGATTATGGTTCTATGCTCCTAATAAGAAAGAAACAGAAAAAATCATAAAAGAAATGTTCAAAACAGAATTATCAGCAGAACAAGAAAAAAATGCTGAAATCAAAGTAAGTATTTTAAATGGTACAACTGATGATGAAAAAATGGAAAAATTAAAAAGTTTATTAAAAGAAAGTGGATACACAGTTGCTTCAACAGGAAGCACAACAGCAACACAAACAACTGCAATAATAAATAGAACAAGTCAAGATGATAAAGTTTCAAATGACTTAAAAGAATTAATTGGAGTTGGAGCTGTTTCTAAATCAAATCCAAGTAGCAGTGGAGTTGATTATACTATAATAATCGGTGCTGATTACTAGAAAACTGGATAATTAATTAAATTTTATAAAATATAACAAAAGAAAGAAACTAATAATTTTTATTAGTTTCTTTCTATAATCTTCTATAAATTTTGTCTAACTAATTTTTACATTCAATTTTTATTTTTTTTTTAGAATAAATTATGGCGAAAAGTAAATAAGCTGAAATTAATGCAACACCTACTTTAAGTACCATGTCTATTTTTATCCCTGAAATAAAAGAATTATTAATAAAAGATATTATTTTCGGATCTATTTTAGTTATTTCATCAAAGTTGGTAAATCCATATTCAAATAAAGTTTTACAATCTAAATCTCTATAATTTGTATTTGAATCAGATTCTGGTGCATTTAAAACAACCGCAATGAATTCCATATTATCCTTTTTCGCACTTGCAATAATACATGCTCCAGCTGGGTCAGTAAATCCAGTTTTCATTCCAGTAGCATATTCATAGTATGTGGATGAATCAGGTTTAAGTAACGTATTTGTTGTATAAAAACTCCTTGAAGAACTATTGCTAGGTTGCAAATCGTAATTAGTTTTGCACACAATATCCATAATTTGTGGATAACGTGTTGCGTATAGACCGATTAAAGCCATATCTTTTGCAGTAGAATAATGATTTTCATTATGTATTCCACTTGGATTAACGAAATTAGAATTTTGACAACCAATTTCTCTTGCTTTTTCATTCATAAGATTAGAAAAAGCTTCAACAGAACCAGAAATGTGAATTGCTAAAGCAAAGCCAGCATCATTAGCTGATGGAATTAACAAGCAGTTTAAAAGCTGTTCTACTGTAATTTTTTCACCTGGTGTTAGATAAGCGGTTGTATAGCTAGGTGGAACTTGTGAAACCATATCGTTATTTATTGTTACAACATCAGACATGTTACATTTTTCAACAGCTAGAATGGCTGTTAAAATTTTTGTTGTACTAGCTGGGTACATTCTTTCTTCAGCATTTTTTTCATAGGCAATTCTGCCGGTTGATTTTTCAATTAAAATACATGATTTTCCATATAAATTTAATTCGGATTTTTTTTCGCTATTTTCAATATTATCATTAGTATCAGTAGCAAAGGAGGTGGTTGAAAATAGTAATATTATAACTATAAACATTATTGATAAATGCTTGAATATTTTTTTCATATTTTTCCCCTTGTGTTTTGTATATATATTACTATACTGTATTATTTAATAGATTTCAAGTTTTTTTAAGGAAAAGTAAAGGAGGTTTTTAATGAAAGGTTTAATAAAAAATTGGAAAGTTGTTGGAATTATTGCATTTGGAGTTTTTTGCATTGGGATAGGTTGTTTATTTTATTTTAAAAATAGTACAAAAGAATTTAATAAAATTGATGAGTTTAGTTATGAAAACGTAGGTATAAATGAAGAACAGAAAAATGAAAATAATACTAATATAAATAATAATACTAATATAAATGAAAATAAAAGTAAATATAATGAAGAAATATATATACACATTATTGGTGAAGTTAAAATTCAGGGAGTAATTACGTTATCTAAAGGTCAAAGAATTATTGACGCAATTGAGAAGGCAGGAGGGGCTACTGATTCAGCTGATTTGAGCAGAGTAAATTTAGCATATGTTCTATCAGATGGGCAAAAAGTTAGAATTCCAAGTGTTAATGAAAATATGGTTTACAATGAAGAATATGTAACAAACGGAGGAGGAAAAGGTATAATTGCAGGGACAGGGGGAAGTTATGCTAGAAAAATAAATATAAATACAGCATCACAAACAGAGCTCGAAACAATATCAGGAGTAGGACCATCTTTAGCAGCAAAAATTATAAATTATAGAGAAAAAAATGGAAAATTTAACAATATAGATGAGCTAAAAAACGTAAGTGGAATTGGAGATGCAAAATTCGAAGGATTAAAGGATTTTATTGATGTTTAAATTTTTAATTGACTAAAAAATAACTTTATTATATAATTGCCACGAAAGGTTAAAGACAAAAGAAGCTTAGGAGTGATATAAAATATGAGAAAATTTAACGAATCACAAACACAGCAAGACTATAAAATCATTGCAGTTGATGATGAAGAAGGAATTATTGATTCATTATCAATTGTATTAAAAAGATCTGGATACCAATTCACAGGTGTAACAGATCCAGTAGAAGCAATAGAAAAAATAAGAAATGAACACTATGATTTATTATTACTAGACTTTTTAATGTCACCATATCATGGAGACCAAGTAGTTGAAGAAATTCGTAAATTCAACAAAGAATTATATATTTTACTATTAACAGGACACAAGGATTTGGCTCCACCATTAGAAACAATTAAGAAACTTGACATACAAGGATATTGTGAGAAAAGTGATAAATTTGATCAATTACTATTATTAATTGAATCTGGAATTAAATCTATAAAACAAATGAGAGAAATTCAAAGAATTAATGAAGAATTATCAGAAGCAAAAGATCAATTGGAAAAGGCTTACTTAGAAAGCATACAAACATTAAGATATACAGTTGAAGCAAAAGACACATACACAAGAGGACATTCAGACAGAGTATCAGAATTTGCAGTTTTAATTGGACAAAAAATGGGATTATCAGAAGCAGAGCTTAAAACACTTAAAATAGGTGGATTATTCCATGATATTGGAAAGATTGGAATTCCTGATAGCATATTATTAAAAGAAACAAGACTTTCTGACGATGAATATTCAGAAATAAAGCACCATCCATCAATTGGAGCACATATTTTATCAAATGCAACAATTTTCGCAGATATTATTCCAATAGTAAAATATCATCATGAAAGATATGATGGAAGAGGATATCCTGAAAATTTAGTTGGGGAGAATATTCCGCTATTAGCTAGAATTACGTCTGTTGCAGATGCTTTTGATGCAATGAGTTCTAGACGTACTTATAGAAATAATTTGGAAATGGAAGTTATTAAGGAAGAAATTAGAAAAAATAGAGGAACACAATTTGATCCTAATGCTGCTGATATTTTCTTAGATATTTTGGAGAATGAGTTTGAGAAGATTAAGGAGATTCAGGAGAAGTATTAAATTAAAAAGCTATAAAGCAAATTTGAACAATTGCTTTATAGCTTTTTTGATATAAAAAAGAACTTTATTACAAGCTTAAATTGCTATCAATAAAGTTCTTAAAATTTGGTTGCGGGGGTAAGACTCGAACTTACGACCTTCGGGTTATGAGCCCGACGAGCTGCCAACTGCTCCACCCCGCGATGTTTGGTACATCTATTATTATACAGCTTAATAATATGTTTGTCAAGGCATTTTCATAAAAAGTTGTAAATAATGATTTTTAAGGTCTTTAATATAGTATATGCTAAGGAAAAATTATTATTACAATTTTGGAAAAATATATAAATACCAATTGACAAAATTTCAATTTTATGATATATAAAAGACAAATAAATAGGCAGTAAAGGCTATTAGAAAGTGAGAATAAACATCACTGTCTAAT